>Ga0310345_10000158_pt1 | contig 133454 bp, 113 predicted proteins | sample HC15DNA20500_MG_FD_204667 | JGI IMG/M metagenome (GOLD analysis project Ga0310345, IMG submission 204667) | Marine microbial communities from station ALOHA, North Pacific Subtropical Gyre - HC15-DNA-20-500_MG | ecosystem: Environmental > Aquatic > Marine > Oceanic | place: Pacific Ocean... | reverse complement strand
CTGGTCCGTATTGCCTTCGCGTTGATGAAGAACCGTTCCGACTACGTATCTAGCCCAGCCTCATAAAAGGGATGGACAACATAGAATCTCCTACGGCAAGTGAGGGGGGTAAATCGGGCCTTTCCCGGAAATCCGCGATGAGCCAAAAAAATGGCCGTCGGGGGAGACGGCCTTAAGGGGGGAAGTGTGGGGTCAATCCGTGACCCCGGGTGTTCAGAATGAGCGCAAATGGTGTTGGGTAGGCCGCGCATTCTGCGCTGCCGATGAAATCATTCTAGTGGCACGGGGAGGCCGAACCCACGGCACCGGTTTGGCGGGTTTGATCAGATTTTTTGATGAATATACGGTTTATTTACTGAAAGTTACCCAATGATTTGCGCATAAGGTGGCGTTTCAGATTGACGCCACCCCGATCTGCTTGCTCCTCCCCTTCACTGTCGAAACCCATGAAGCGAAAGAATTCCAGTGCGGTCAGGCTGGCGTGGGTGGTCAGGCTGGGGATGCCTTCGACCCGGGCGCTGTCTTCCAGATGCTGGTAGAGCAGGGTAGCAATGCCCACCCGGGCGGAGTCCGGGTGCACGTAAACCATATTGATGTTGTCGGCAATGCGCTGGGCAAACCCCACCAGTTCATCATCCCACTGCGCCACCACGGTTTCCCCTTCACTCAGCAATGAGATCAGGCTGTCGTAGTTCTGGCCACGACTCCAGGCATCACGTTGCTGCTGATCGTATTCGCCAGCACTGCCCACTTGTATGGCATCGCGGAAGACGCCGAGCAGACGGTTCAGGTCGGCCACTTCCAGCGGCCGGATCTGGAACGGCAGAAAAGGGGCCATCGGGTCGGCAGGCGGAGGGGCTGGCACCTCAGATTGCGGCGTTTCCACTGACGGTGCATCGTCTTCGGGGCGGGGTGCCTGCTGAGGCGTCGCGTCTTTTGCCGGGCCCTGAAACAGGCGGCGTAACCATTGCAGCATCAGGGGGGTGTCCCGTGTTGTTGTGATTCTTGTGAGGGCTGCTTCATGGCGTCGATTTGGGCTTTCAGTGCTTCCAGGTAAGCATCTTGCTGCTCCAGCAGTTCCTGGGTGGTTTCCTTCTGCTGCAGAAGGTCTTGCTCCCTGGCTTCCAGTTCTTGTTGTTCGCGCAGGCGTGCATCGCGCTGCTCGGCGGTGAGCAGGTCGCTGTCGTCAAACGATTGCGCCGCCGCTGGCAGTGCCAGGGCGCAACAGAAGATCAGGAGTACAGAGCGCACGGAGTTCCCCAAAACTCGTTGTGAAGCAGAGTCAGCATAGCAAAAACCGGGCTCGGAAGGGAAAGCCCGGTGGTGATTGCGGGAGCGGGGCAGGCCACGGTGGCCCGACATCGCGGTGGAACTCCGCTCCCACAGCAGAGGGTCGGGTTATCCCTTCATCATCTGACGCAGCACATAGTGCAAAATGCCGCCGTGTTTGTAGTACTCCACTTCCGCGGCGGTATCGAGCCGGGAGAGCGCCTCCACGGTCTGTTCCTTGCCATCACGGCGGAACACCACCTTTACAGTTTCCCCTGCTTTCAGGCCGTTGCCCAACTCCGGAATATCGACGATTTCACTGCCGTCCAAATTCAGGGTCTTGCGGTCGGTGCCTTCCGGGAACTGCAGTGGCAACACCCCCATGCCGATCAGGTTGGAGCGGTGAATACGCTCGAAGCTTTCGGCAATCACCGCTTTCACCCCGAGCAGGTTGGTGCCCTTGGCCGCCCAGTCGCGGCTGGAGCCGGTGCCGTATTCCTTGCCGGCGACCACCACGGTGGGAACGCCATCCTTCTGGTAACGCATGGCGGCACCGTAGATGGAAATTTCCTCGCCCTGGGGCAGGTGTTTGGTAAAGCCGCCTTCGATATCCGGGGTCATCTCGTTGCGGATACGGATATTGGCGAAGGTGCCGCGCATCATCACTTCGTGATTCCCCCGGCGCGAACCGTAGGAGTTGAAGTCGATGGGTTCCACATCGTGGCCCTGCAGATAATGGCCAGCGGGGGAATCGGCCTTGATGGCGCCGGCAGGAGAGATGTGGTCGGTGGTAATGGAATCGCCAAGCAAGGCGAGAATCCGGGCGTCTTTCACCGGGGTCACATCATCGATTTCGGCGGTAAGCCCGTCAAAGAAAGGCGGGTTCTGGATATAGGTGGATTGGCTGTCCCAGTCATAGGTCTGGGAATCCGGGATTGGCAGGCTCTGCCAGGTCTCGTCACCGTCAAAGACACTGGCGTACTGGCTGCGGAACATGTCGTTGTTGATCTTGACCAGCTCCGCCTGAATCTCATCGGAGCTGGGCCAGATGTCCTTTAGGTAGACCGGGTTGCCATCGTTATCCTTGCCAATAGGGTCTTTGTCCAAATCGATTTTCACTGTGCCGGCCAGGGCGTAGGCCACCACCAGCGGCGGTGAGGCCAGCCAGTTGGTGCGCACGCTCTGGTGGACCCGGCCTTCGAAGTTACGGTTGCCGGACAGCACTGAGGCCACCACCAGATCGCCGTCGGCAATGGCTTTGTCGATGGCGTCCGGCAGGGGGCCGGAGTTGCCGATGCAGGTGGTGCAGCCGTAGCCGACCAGATCGAAACCGATGTCGTTGAGGGGTTTCTGCAGGCCGGTGACGTCCAGATAGTCGGTCACCACCTTGGAGCCGGGGGCCAGTGAGGTCTTCACCCAGGGCTTGCGGTTGAGACCTTTTTCGGCGGCTTTTTTCGCCACCAGACCGGCCGCCAGCATGACGCTGGGGTTGGAGGTGTTGGTGCAGGAGGTAATGGCCGCAATTACTACATCGCCGTGGCTGAGGTGGTGTTTCTGGCCGTCGATGGTGACGGGAACGTCACCACCGCTGGGCTCGTGGTTGCCCACGGCGGTTTGACCGCCTTCCCCTTCCAGCTTGCTGATTTCATCGTCGTTGAGCTTGAGGGTCTCGGTCACTACGTCAATGAAGGTGCGTTTGACGGACGTGAGGGGAACCCGGTCCTGGGGACGTTTCGGGCCGGCCAGGCTGGGCACCACATCGCCCAGATCCAGTTCCAGCACATCGGTAAATTCCGGGTCCGGATCGTCGCTGGAGCGCCACAGCCCTTGCGCCTTGCAGTAGGCCTCGACCAACGCGATGGTGTCGGGGTCGCGGCCGGACAGTTCCATGTATTCGGTGGTGCGCTCGTCGATGGGGAAGAAACCGCAGGTGGCGCCATACTCGGGGGCCATGTTGGCGATGGTGGCGCGGTCGGCCAGGGTCAGGTCGGCGAGGCCGTCACCAAAGAATTCCACAAACTTGCCGACTACCCCGCGGCGGCGCAGCATCTCGGTGACCGTGAGTACCAGATCGGTGGCGGTGATGCCCTCGCGCAGCTTGCCGCTGATCTTGAAGCCGATGACCTCGGGGATCAGCATGGCGATGGGCTGGCCGAGCATGGCGGCTTCGGCCTCGATACCGCCCACACCCCAGCCCAATACGCCGAGGCCGTTGATCATGGTGGTATGGGAGTCGGTGCCCACCAGGGTATCCGGGTAGGCATAGGTGTTGCCATCCTGGGCCGGCTCGGACCAGACACCCTTGGCCAGGTATTCCAGGTTGACCTGGTGGCAGATGCCGGTGCCCGGTGGCACCACCCGGAAATTATTGAAGGCTTTCTGGCCCCAGCGCAGGAACTGATAACGTTCACGGTTGCGCTGGTACTCGATATCCACATTTTCAGCAAAGGCCTGCGGGTTGCCGAATTTGTCCACCATGACCGAGTGATCAATGACCAGGTCCACCGGTGACAGGGGGTTGATGCGGGTGGGATCGCCACCGGCCTTGCTGATGGCATCGCGCATGGCGGCAAGATCGACTACACCGGGAACGCCGGTGAAGTCCTGCATCAGGACCCGGGCCGGGCGGTAGTTGATTTCGTTGTCGGAACGCTTGTTGTCCAGCCAGCGCACGACCGCTTCCACGTCATTCACGGTGACGCTCTCGCCATCTTCATAGCGCAGCAGGTTTTCCAGTAGCACTTTGAGCGAGAAGGGAAGCTTGCTGAGATCACCCCAGCCCTTGTCGGCGACCGCGTTGAGGTCGAAATAATGGTAGGTCTTGCCGTTGGCTGTCAGCGATGACTTGCTGTTCAGGGTGTCCTGGCCAATCCGTGTCACTGCACACCTCCTGGGTCGAGAATGGGCTCGCCGCCGTGGTGTCACGGCGTAAAGCGGGACCGCAGGGCCCATAACACAATGACACCAGGACCCTGCGTTATGAATACCCTCATACTACGCGCTTATGGCGTCCACATGAAATGTGTGGCGAATGGGGTTTTTCAATCTTTGTCATAGGCCATGGGCACCGCCTGTCCACTGTGACGCACGTTGGTCTTCAAGGTCAATGAGAGTCATCGGCGCCCTGCGTATGATCGCGGCACTTTTGTCGAGGATCCTGTTTATGGCCACCAGCGATTATCCGCGTCGCGGTAATGCATTTTCCCGGGCGTGCGCGCGCGGTTTCCTAAAGCTGATTGGCTGGAAGGTGGTCAGTCCGTTACCGGCCTTGCCCAAGGCGGTGATTATTGGCGGGCCGCACACGTCCAACTGGGATGGCATTGTGACCCTGGCCGCCATGATGCAACTGGGCCTGGATGCGCATGTGATGATCAAGGACAGTGCCTTCAAGGGACCGCTGGGTTCCTTGTTACGCTGGATGGGAGCCCTGCCCATTGATCGCAACAAGGCCGGGGGCGTGGTCGAGCAGACTGTCGCCCAGTTCAACGGCGCCGAGCAGCTGTTCATGATTGTGGCCCCGGAAGGCACGCGCGGTGGTGCAACACAATGGAAAACCGGGTTTCATCGTATCGCTCATCAGGCGGGTGTACCCATTATCGTTGCGACGGCCGATTACCGAAAAAAGGAAATTGATTTTCCGTTGGTGGTGGAGCCCGGTGATGATCTGGATGCAGATCTGGCAACGATCTTTTCTACCTACGCCTCTGTGCATCCCCGGCACCCGGGCAAACTCTCAGCACCGTTGAAAGCGTTGCGAGCAAAGGACCAGACCAAACAGGGTTGATCAGGATTAGGGGGCGTAGCCCCTTCGATCAGAAAAACACTTTGCCTGTCTTACTGCCTCCTTATCGTCAGGGCTGTTTGTCCCGGTAACGCACACTGTCCTCAAGTAAGTGTGTCGTATTCGAAGGTCCTGTCCGTCTCATTGAATGACATCAACGAGAAGGGAAAGGGCATGCAAGCGGTCGCATCATCTCAATATCATCACCATCCTTCTGTCAGCCAGCACTCCGGCATGCTGGAGGCACTACTCGATAGTTTTTCCGGGGCGGTTATCGTGTGTGAGCCTGGTGGGCGGGTGGAGTACGCCAACCAGGCCGCGGAGCAGCAGCTGTGCCTGGATTTGCAAGGACATCGTTTGGGGCTGGCGGGTACAGGAAATGGCCTGCGGTTCAAGCGAGCTGTCAGAGCGCTGAGAGATGCCCCGGATCAGCCGCAGGGGCTGGAGTTACAAATTGGCGGGCGGCCCTGCATTTTTCAGGTGAGTTTTCTGGACGGCAAGCAACGTTGGTTGCGGCTGGTGTCCTGCAGCGCTTTGGTTGCCGGCACTGATCCGCTTGCCCTGGCCGCTCAACAATACCGTTTTACCCCGGCAGAAACCGATGTCGCGAGTTATTTGCTGCAAGGAAAAAGCGCCAATGACATTGCTGCGATTCGCCGCAGTTCCCGTGAAACCGTCAGGAGCCAGATCAAGTCGCTGTTGCAGAAGACAGGAACCCGTCGCCAAGCCGCATTGATTACCTTGCTGGGCGGGTACTGAAAAACCTCCCCGCAAGCGGGGAGGGAAGGTTGCCTCCCGCGAACGGGAGGCGGAGGGGGACGGGTAACGGACGTTTAGTTGCTGCAGCCATTGGCGTTGGTGTAGCTACCATCGACCACGTTATTGATCCACTGATCCAGCAGAACGCTGGCTTCGCTGTGCGTCACGCTGCGGGCGATGGGGGGCATCATCCGTTGCGGGTCGTTCTCTGCCGCGACCCGGCAGGAGACGATGGAGGCACCAGCATCACCGGGCACCAGTACATGCTGACGTCCACAGGAACCGCCGCCGGTGGCAGTGGGTTTCTTGCATACGCCGTAGCTGGCATTTACATCACGGAAGTGATCCAGGTAGTAACCGGTATTGGAGGCGGCGCCCTTGTCGTTATGGCAGTGCTGGCAATTCACCTCCAGATAGGCTCGGACCCGGCTCTCGATATCCGCCGCTGAGTGGGCGGTCTCACCGCTGTCACCCGGGACATTCCAGCGCGGCAGATGCTCGATATTGGTGGCAACGCCATTGCTGATGGTCAGGGCCGGTACGCCGCTCAATATGCCCAGATCCTGCCATTGTTTGAGCTGATTGATCTGCGGGAATCCCCCTTGGCCGCTGTTGCCCATGAACGCCGACTCAGGCTGATAAGCGCGATTCAGGTTTCGAGGCTTGGGACCGATCGGGGCGCTGCCGGCAGGTTGGTCATCATTGCCGTGACAGGTGATGCACTGGTTGGCGTTGGGAATGCTATAGCTGGCGGTGCTGCCGGTGAGCAGGGTGCCGGAATCCGCATCTCGGTAGTGCCAGGATGCCGATGCGGTTCCGCCATTCATGGCCAGCCGGGCAACCTGTTTGCCATCCACCTCTTCCCAGATATAGGGCAGACCGGTCCATACCGCGCTGCCCTGGCTGTTTTTGCGTTTGATCAGCAGGCGGGTTTCCACCGGCACCTCGGTGCCATTGCTTTCATCGGTAAAGGCAAAGGTCTTGGCGATGACGGTGCCGTCCGGGAAGTGAATGCCCCCGTTGAGGTTGTTGCCTTGCTGGCCGTCGCGATACACCGCTTGCTCACCGGGTGGGACAAAAACAACCCGGTATTTGGTGGCGTAGTCGGAGAACAGTTTGCTGTTCAGGACAAAGGGCTGGCCGCTTTCGTTTGGCAAGCTGCGCGGGTCTTGCGGATCGGCAAACAGGTTGTACTGGTCCAGTGTCGGGCAGTTGTAGTTCAGCGCCTCGCGGTTGATTTCACCTTCTGCCACGTCGGCGGAACAATAGAAATCGACCACTTCATCGGAGGGTGCCGGATCGAACTCGCCGCTGGGCTCGAAGGGCGGAATGTCAACCCGCGGTAGCGAAGCCAGTGTCTTGCCAAAACGGGCCTGACAGTCATGGTCAGACAGTCGGGTATCCGACGGCATATTGAGCAACCCTTCCAGTACGTCCAGCAGACCGGCAGGGGACAGGATCGACAGATCCTGGTCGGCAATGGCCAGTACCAGTTCCAGGCCGTCGGTGCCGTGGAAGTTAAGGTAAGGGGCGCTGTCTTCAGACAGCTCGTTGCTGTGAATGCAGGAGCCCCATTCCGGCTGGATACGTTGCTTGTTTTCGTCGAACTTGTAGGCGTTGTAGTGACAGCTGGGGTTCGGGTGCTCGTTGGTGTGGACCGGTTTGCCGCTGTCCCACATCGGCACCGGATCGCCATTGCTGTCTACCGGATAAGGGCAGTCTTCATCCAGTTCATCGCGCAGGCCATCCCAGACAATGTGTGCCCCTTTACCCAGGTTAAGCACATTGGTGAGGCTGCCCAGTAATTGCGTCGGGTCGTTCAGGGTGGGCAGGTTTTTCAGTCCGATGAGGAAAGGCAGAACGCTTTCGACCTCGCCATTGGCGACTTTTTCCAGATCCGGTGGAGGCAGGTCGTAGCCAGAGTTTTTCATCACGTTATCGTGAATGTGCAAGCCTTCGGTATACGGATCCAGTTTCCGGTCTGCGGTATTGTCCTTGCCGTCGATCAACTCATAACTGACGTAAATTACGGCGGCGGTGCTGTGATCTTCGAACGTGTTGTTGAGCACCTCGATATTGTCGTAACCCAGAGTAATAAAACCGGTTCCCCGGGGAACAACCGATACCAGCCCACTGTGGGCAAAGTTATAGGTGTTGTTGTTACGTGCCACGTTATTGATCATCACCGAGGTATCCCCGTAACGGGTGATGTTCTCCAGGTCATAGATCAGGAAGGCGCCGGTATTACATTCCGCTAGGTTGTTGTCGTATTCCCCGCCCTGAACATTTTCGATTTCAAATCCCATGACGTTATAGGCGGCACGGCTGTCACGGATGATGGCGGTGTTGGTCTGACCGACATAAATCCCGGCGTCACTGGCACCGATGGATTCGCTGCCTTCGACCAGAATGTTTTCTGATTCCACCGGGTAGATGCCGTAGCGGCCGCTGGCGGAGCTTGGCACATAGTCCGGGGTGGGGTCGCCTTCATTGAAGGGGGGATGGGTACAGGAAACGTGGATTCTTTCCTCATAATTATCAGCGGTGATGGGCTCGCCACCCCCGGACCAGATGGCCCGCACATTCCGCAGGGTGCCCCATTTGACGCTCTTCAATTTAAAGGCATCGCCGGGGGAGTCGAGGATGGTCAGGTCTTCTACGGTAATGCCGCGAATGTTCAACGCTTCCAGCCCGGTGACGTTGACGCTGTCCTTGAATGACAGGATGGTCTCGTCCTTGCCGCAGCCCTTGATCAGCACGTCTTCGGTGGCTTGAATCAGCAACCCCTGGTCGAGTTCGAAGTACCCGCACTCGAATTGCAGGGTATCTTTAGGGCGCAGCTGTACCATGGCGTTGACCATGTCCTCGGTGGCATTGTCGCCGGGGCTGATGATAAAGGTACGACCGACCGTGTCGGGCGGAGTCTCGCCGTCATCACCCCCGCCGTTGTCGTCGCCATTATCACCACCGTCACCGTTTCCTCCGTCATCGCCGGTATTGCCGGTGGGGGTATTATTGGGTGCCGGGCTGCTGCTGTCGCTGCCCCCGCAACCTGCCAGTGCCAACGTGCTTGCCAGCATTGTCATCGCCAGCAAACGCCATAGTGTCTTTTTCATGATGGATTCCCCTCATTATGAAATCAGCAGGTGTCCGTTAGCGAACGGCCTGCTCCAGTCGTTCCCACATCCGTATGTAGGCTTCCGCCGAGGTGAATAACTGGTTCACAGCATCGTCCACCTGCTCCTGAGACCGGTCGCTGTTGGCCACCATGTCGGCAATCTGGTCCGGGTATAGCCCGTAGTGCGCCACGCCCCGGCCTTCGTACAGGCTGAAGGCGTGGTCACCGGTGAGTTGTTTGTCGAACACCACGCGGCCGTCCACGGAGGTGAACGGGTAAAGCGTATTTTCCTGATCGGGCGTGCCGGGGTTACCGGCCAAATTGGCAATGCCGTTGACGTCTGACGCAAAGGCGGCACCGCCAAAGGGGCCGACCTTGTAACTGGCCGGGCGGGGGCGGTTGCCATCGCGGGTGAGCTGGTCCACCCAATCGCCGCGGACGCTGCCGAAGGAGGCGGTAACCCCTCCCTGGTTGGCAACACGATCGCGCAACGCTTCGGTGCCACCCCAGCCGCCATGACTGTTGATGACCGGATAACCGCGCGGTGCTGTGAGATCAAGGATTTCGGTGGCGGCCTTGCGACTGATGTGATCGGTTTCAATCATCATCCCGCGCTGGGTCAGCTCCTCAATCAGGAAGAAGCCCAGGTCGGTGAGGCCGCGGGTGTTGCACAGGTGGTCGGTGCCACGACGCGGGTCGTATTCCGCCAGCCCTTCAGGGGTGGCGGGGAAACGGTCGCCGATATAGTCAATCTGGAACAGCAGCTGGTCGAGGATGCCCAGTGGCTGCAGGGCATCGGCCAGCGGGTTTTCGTTATCACTGTGGTGGTGATCCGGGCAGTCTTCGAACTCAATGGTATGGCCGGTTTCCAGCAGGTTGCCGCCGTAGAGAATGGCGCCGATACCAATGCCGCTGGACAGGTCTGGCAGGTGGCCGCCGAAGGCGTTATCAAACTTGTGCACCGGGAACAGGCTGCGCACATCCATGGCATAGAGTCGATCCAGCCGAGTCACGATCTCGTCCCGGGAGCACTCCGCGACCCCCAGAAACTCTCCACAGTTAAGTGCCTTGGAGGCCTCGACCCCGAGGATGACGGCCATCTTGCCGTCTTCAATGACCTCGCGGGCCTGGCTGGGGCTGGTGACAATACGGAACCAGCCTTCACCGGGGCCGCCGTTCTGGGCATCAATATAGTCCTGCATGTCATGCATCAGCGTGGCCTGCATTTCGATGGCCGCCATGGTGTCGCAGTCATTCTGCTTTTGCGGGTTGAGCTGACAGAGAATCTCGTTGTGCACCAGGTGATTGACCAGCACTTTCAAGCCCGACAGGTGGGCACGTTCAATCCACTTGTAGTAGCTCTGGTGGTGCTGCAGGGAGTTGCTTCTTGGCCAGTAGGGAAAATCCGGCCAGCCACGGGTTTCGTGGGGGCCGGGGGTGCTGGTCACTTGCTCCAGTACCCCGGTGAGGCCCTGGGGACCATGGTTCTCGGCGCAATCATGCAGCGCGTGATCCACCCCGAACTTGTGGAAAGGGTCCCCGTAATTGATACGGCCACCGATAAATTCATAGGCAGAGATATGGCTGTGGGCGTCCACGTAGCCAAACAGGTCGTCGTCATCGATGCCCTCGGCCTGCTGGAAACGCGCAACGTCTTTCAGGTAAATAGCGGGCCCTGCGGCATCCACACTGGCGCTGAGGCTGGCTTCGGGGTAGCTGGCGCAGCCGTCAGCGGCGTGCAGGGTAAAGCGGGTGTTTTCCGCTTCCAGGCCGGGGGAGGTCAGGGTAAGGCCGTCATCGGTGGCGGTCAGTAACAGACCGGTGACCTGGGACGCGAGGGTGAATTGCGCCTCGCCGCCGGGATTCAGGTTCCACACGCTCAGATCGCTGGCCTGATTGACGATCCCGAGGCGGGGTTGAACTGTGATATCCCCCAGTCCGCCGCCGATCCCGCCCAGAGTTTCCCCCAGTTCGCGCAACAGTCCGCCCAGGGGGGCGACCGGGTCCAGTACCAGATTCAAGGTGTCGCCGAGACCGGAGACCAGGTAACTCAGTTCGCCGACGAAATTGCCGCTCTGATCAAGGAGCTCCCCGGCAGGGTCGCTGATGCCCAGCAGTTGTTTTTGTCCGCTGTCGCCGCTGTCTCGCTGATAGTCGGAGAGCAGCAGGTAGCTCCCCAGCGCGGTTGGTTTCATGTAGAACGCCGTCGCCTCGCTGGCGTCGCGTGTGGTCTGGTAGCGCTGAGCGTCGTTGTCTGCCTGCAGGAAGTTGCCCTGGCTTTGCAGCGTGTAACAACCGTTGGCGAAACCGTAGCGGTTCAGCGGGGTGGGCTCGACTGGGGCGGGATCGTCGTCTTCCTCTCCGTCGTCGGGTGTGTCGGAAGACGGGTCTCGAGGTTGTTCGCTGTTATTGCTGACGGCAGGTGTGTTGCTGCTGCCATCACCGCCGCAGCCGGCAAGCAGGCCGCTTGCGGTAGTGGCCAGAAGCAACAGATACAGGAATGACCTCGTGGAGGTCTGGCTGAGTTGTAGCATGGCTAACCCCTTTGGTGGGCCCGTCTGTGCGGACCGCATTCTTGTCTTATGAATTATTAGTACGTTTGTACAACTTTGGGGCGGCGTGGGGCTGTAGCGTTATTGTCAGTGTTGGTGAGTGTTTCTTTGCATCGGTAAGAGGGGTGCAACATAGATGAAGGGGGAAGCGGCCCAGGAGGAGAGGGAACCGGGAGGTCGTAAACGTGGAGGGGACGCATCGCGATTGAGCGATCGTCCCCTCCATGTAAACAGTTTAATGAAGCGGTAAGCGCGGATAGCTCACCGCTGTGACGTCAAGCGGCCAGGCGGGGCGGATCCAGAGGCCGGGTCAGGTAGCCCAGCATGATGGCAGGGATATCCACGGTAGGCTGGTAGTGAAGGAACAGTCCTCCCAGGGTGCCAAAGACCCGTGCCAGCATGATGAAGTCGCCGGGCATCTTTTCCACGGGGTCATGCTCCAGACGGGCGAGCAGGGCCGTGACCTGTTCCATGACTTGCTCGGCACTGGGCCATCCCTGTTGTGGGGACGGATTGATGATGCTGTCACGGACTTGATCCAGAATCGCCGCCACAAAGGCCAGCAGGGTGTCGGGATTGCCGCTGCGGGTGTGGAATCCCAGTTGCGACAGGGTGTCGCCAATCACCTGGCGGTCATCCACGACGCAAGCCTGCAACACCCGGAAGTAACCGCGACGGGCGTCATCAGTCAGCGCCTGTGCGCAGCCAAAGTCCAGCAGTACCAGTTCGTCATGCTCGTTGACCAGAATGTTGCCCGGGTGCGGGTCGGCGTGGAACAGGCCTCCGTGCAGTACCTGGGCAAACCAGGCATTGAGCAGGTTGCCAAGCATACGGCTGGTGCGCTCGGGGTGCTTGCCATGCAGGCGATCAAGCACTGTGGTCAGTTTGCTGCCCTGGACAAACCCGGTGGTCAGCACTCGCCGGGAACTCAGGCCGGGGATCAGGGAGGGCGTGGTGATCCCTTCTACCGTTTCCAGTTGCTGGCGGATTTGCTGCATCACCCGCGCTTCGCGGTGATAGTCCAGTTCTTCGCGTACTGTGCGTTGAATCTCGCAGACGATGGTGTCCATATCCATGGGCGGAAGGGCCGACTTCACCGCGTCCATGAAGACTTTCAGCAGGGTCATGTCCAGCTCCACCAGCTCGTCCAGGCCGGGGCGCTGTACCTTGACGGCGACCTCCTGGCCATCCAGCAGACGGGCACGATGGACCTGCCCGATGCTGGCGGCGGCCAGCGGATCACGATCAAAGTGGGCAAATAGTTGTTCTACCGGTTTGCCGAATTCTTCCTCCAGCACCTGACGGACTGTCTCGTAGGGCAGGGGGGAGGCCTGGTCCTGCAGTACCGCCAGTTCATCGATCCAGGCTTGCGGCAGCAGGTCGGGACGGCTGGACAGCAGCTGGCCGATTTTCAGAAAGGCGCCACCTTGCTCCAGGGAGGTTTCGCAGAAACGGCGAGCGTTACGCTGATGCAGGGCCTGCAGGGCACTGTCTCGCATGCTGGCAGGCAGAAAGGCGGAACGAGTGCCCCACAGGCGATAGCTTGCTACCACACGTGTCAGCATCCAGCCGGTGACGGTCAGTCGCTTGAGGCGCATCGGCCAGCGGCGGGCTTCATCGGCCAACAGCTGCATTTCCTCGTTGACGGCCTGGGCGCCACGGCCGAATGCCTTGCACGCGGTGATGGCCTGATCGGCGAGTCCGCGGCCTTGCCAGGCGGTGCGTTCAATCGCACGGATGCAGCCTTCTACAACGGCAATCCAGGCTTTGAGCCCGCTATCTTTCTGTTTCTGGGTAGCGAAGTCATTCAGGGGTTGCCAGCTAGGCGTGCGGTCCTTGCCGCTGACTTCGACAGGTTCAGGGTGTTTCATTCGGCACCTCTCGGCCACCATTGTGAATGGTTGTTCACAAAGATAGAGGCTGAATGGAAGACCTGCAAGAAAAAAGAGTCAGCTGTCGGTCAATATTATTAACTAATTGTTATGAAAGCGTTTTTACCAGCATTGCCACCAGCTCTGTTTGTTTTCTATAGCCGTTTTTACTCAACAGGTTCTTGATGTGCTGGCGTGCGGTGTGAACGGATATGCCATTTTTGTCCGCGATTTCCGTGGCGCCGAGGCCGTGTACCAGTTCGGCGGCAATGGCGGCCTCAGCAGGGGTACACAGGAACAGGGACTGGAGTTTGCCGAGGTCCGGTGTCATGTCGATGCGGTAGTTGAACAGCTCGGCCAGCAAGCCATTGTGCTCAGCGCGTTCGGACTGCAGCGGGGTGAGGCAGATGGCAATGCGTTCGTCACGATTTTCAACAAACAGGGTTTGCGTGTCGGCTCGCCCCTGATTGGCATTGACCAGATTGGTGGTGATGGCATCGGCCAGCTGCCGGCTGAGCTTGTCATCGCTGCTGGTCAGTCGGTGACTGGCACTGATTTGCAGGCTTTGGCTGTTGTCGATAAGGGTACGGGCGGCCTGATTGGCCTGGGCGATGGTGGCCAACGCATTGAACACGATCATGGGTTTATTCACATGGTCCAGCGCCATGGCCAGACTTTCGTTATCGCTGCTTGATTGGTAGAGCTTGAAGTGCAGGGTAATGGCATTTTCGATATGCGGGGCCAGCAGGTTCATCTGCAGGATTTCCAGCTCGCTGTAGGGGCCGAAATCCTTGTGGCGGTTAGCCATGAAGACCACATTGGTGTCTGCCTGACGGGTGACCAGCATTCCGGCGCTGTCGCCCATGCCTACGGCTTCTGCCCAGGCCCGGCTTTCCGGATTGAGCATGTCGAGAATGGTCTTGCTTTCGTCGCCGCGCAGGAAGGAATCGAACTGCCTGGGCGGCAGGTGGCGAAAACGTGTCAGGGCTTCGTCTCGCTCCGGCAGGTCGCTGTTGATATACCACTGCTCGAAGCCTTCCGGGTAGCCAAACGTCCAGCCGTATACCAGCCTCTGCGGGTTGTCGCTGACGCCGAGGATCCCCCCTTGCAGAGCGTTGAAATGCGCCTGGAAGGCATCAAAAAAAGGCTGGAAGCCCTGGCTGTCATGCAGGCAGGCATAGAGTGTACCGACCAGCCTGTTGTAGGCCTGGAGTTGTTGCGGGGTTAGGCTGGCCTCTTCGGAGCGGTAATCTTGAGGGGTTGAGGAGACCAGTTTCATGCGACTTCCATGGGGGATGGCGGTAGACAATGACATTATCCACTGTCATGAAATGCACGCCAATGACGCTGGTTAGGCATCAGGTCACCGTTTGTCTGTTAACACGCTAGCAAATTGACCGCTGCTGGCCTTTAATCGTCCTGCAGACATGGATGGCTGGACCGAATTGGGGGCAAGGATGTGGAAGCAGGTAACGATCACGGCGGTTTTGGCGCTGGTCGGGTTGGGTTGCCAGGACACAGGGCAGGATAAAGCCCCCAAGACAGCGTCGCTGGGGGCATGGGGGGTGGAAACCCGATTTATCAACCCGCTGATTCAGCCCGGCGATGATTTCTTTCGTTATGTGAATGACGGCTGGCTGGAGAGCGCGGTGATTCCGGAAGGGCTGCCGCGGATGGATTCCTTTATTTCTCTTAGTCTGCGTACCGAACAGCAGCTGCAGCAGATCATCGAAGATCTTCCTGCCGAGAGGCGGGCGCCAGGCAGCAGCGAACAGCAGTTGGCCGATTTGCATGCCAGTTTCATGGATCTGGAACAGCGTGAAACTCAGGGGCTGACGGGGCTCAAAGAGGGGCTCGCGATGATTGCAGACGCGGCGAATCATGCTGCTCTGTTACCCTTAATGGCCCGGCCGGGGTTTCCTGCGGTGGCCGATTTTTCCATTCTGTTGGATCCGGATGACCCGTCCGGCTACCGGCTGTTTCTGTCCCAGTCAGGCACAGGCTTGCCCAGCCGCGATTACTACTTGAGTGATGAGGCGCCTTATCCGGCGCTGCGCGATGCGTACGTGGACTATGTCGCCGCGACTCTGGGGCGTGCAGGAGCAGGGGCGTCAACAGACACGGCGCGTGCCGTGCTGGATTTTGAAACCGCGCTTGCCAGGGTGCACTGGACACCCGCCCAGAGTCGTGACGTGATCCGGAATACCCATCGGATGACACCGGCCGAGCTGCAAGCCTATGCGCCGCAGATCGACTGGTTGGCGTTGTTGGCCGCGGCGGATATTCCAGAGCCTTCGTCGATGATTGTCTCTAACGATACGGCGGTCAGAGACGGCGCGCAGTTATTTGCCTCTGCCTCATTGGAGACGGTGAGGGCCTGGATGCAGTTTCATTACCTGGACGGGTTTGCCCAGTATTTGGGAGACGCCTGGCGTGAAGCGCATTTTGATTTTCACCAGCGCACTCTGGCGGGGATCAGCAAGCCCCGCTCACTGGATCGGCAGGCATTGCAGTTCCTCAGTCATTACCTGGGGGGGCCGTTGGGCAAGCTCTATGTGGAGCGTTATTTTCCTGCAGACAGCAAGGTCGCGATGGAATCCATGGTGGCTCACCTGCGGGAAGCCTTCAGCGAGCGGATCCGGGAAAACCCCTGGATGGATCAGGCTACCCGTGAGCAGGCATTTGCCAAACTGGGAGCGTTCACTTCGCATATCGGTTACCCCGACCGCTGGCATGACCTGAGCGGTATCCGCATTGATCCGGCGGACCTTGTGGGCAATATTCAGCGGATTCGCGAATGGCAGATGACCGATGCGATCAGCAAGCTGGATGAGCCGGCTCGTGATTGGGAGTGGGGTATGACCCCGCAGACCATTAACGCCTATTACTCTGCCAGCCATAACGAGATTGTGTTTCCGGCGGCGATTCTGCAACCACCGTTTTTTGATCCTGCCGCAGACCCGGCCGTGAATTACGGCGCCATTGGTATGGTGATCGGTCATGAAATCAGTCATGGCTTCGACGATCAGGGTAGCCGCTATAACGGTATGGGGCAGTTGGATAACTGGTGGAGTGCTCCGTCGAGACAACAGTTTGAGGCTCGTGCCAATCGTCTTGTCGAGCAGTACAACCAGTATCGACCGCTGCCAGATCTGACGGTGAATGGGCGCCTGACACTGGGGGAAAATATTGGTGACCTGGGGGGCATTTCCGTGGCTTATGCTGCCCTGGAAAAAATGCTGGTGGATCATCCGGAAGTGGATCAGAAGAAAGATGGCTTCACCGCGCGTCAGCGTTTTTTTCTGGGCTATGCCCAGCTATGGCGTGCGCTGTACAAGGATGAACACCTTCGCCAGCTGGTACTCACCAATCCCCATAGCCCCAATGAGTTTCGGGTAAACGGTGTGGTGAGGAATGTGGATGCCTGGTACGAGGCCTTTGAGGTGACGGAGCAGCAAGTGTTGTTCCTTCCGCCAGGGCAACGGGTGGATCTCTGGCAGTGATGACCGTTCAGGTCAATTACTGATAGTGGGGGACATTGACGGTTTTCAGTCAGAGGCCCACGCTGGGATCAGTCTTTGGGGGGCATCATGTCTGAACTGGTATTGCATCATTATCCGTTGTCACCGTTTTCGGAAAAAATTCGCGCCATGCTCGGCTACACCGGCTTGCAGTGGTGTTCGGTAATCACCAGCGAAATGCCGCCGCGTCCCTTGCTGGCGCCGCTGGCGGGAGGCTACCGCAAGATACCCGTGGCACAGATAGGCGCGGATGTGTTTTGTGACACCCGCACCATTACCCAGCAGATCGCGATGCTCTCAGGGCGTCCTCTGCTCAGCCTGGAAGGGGTGGATGACGAGATTCGGGCGTTTGTGAAAGAGGCCGATCTGACCCTGTTTCTGGCCTGTATTCTTTCCTCCACCAGCCTCAAGCTGAACATCAAACTGTTTCGAAGTTTTTCCTTGCTGTCTCTGTTTCGGTTCTTCCGTGACAGGATACAGATTGGTCGCACGTCTTCAGTGCCGCGTATGGGGCTGGGGGAGGCCCGGCGCCGGGTGCGTGAGCATCTGGCCGATATGGAAGCGCGGCTGGCCCGCCGCCAATGGTTGTTCGCAGATGAGCCCTGTATCGCGGATTTCAGTGCCTACCACGGGCTATGGTTTTTGACCGATGTGGCGGAAAGTTCGCTGGTCAAAGATTACCCTGCGGTAGAGCAATGGATGCAGCGGATACGCGCATTTGGCCACGGAGTCAGTGTTGAAATCACGGGTGAAGCGGCACTCAGTATGGCGCGTCAGGCAGAACCTGAAACGCTTGAAGGCAAAGAGGATCCGTTATTGGGGCGTGAAGTGATTGTGGCGCCGGATGATTATGCCCAGGTGCCCACAAGAGGCATTCTGGTTGCGGTCACTGAATCCGAATGGGTGCTGGCAATCAATAATTTAGCTGTCGAAACGGTTCACGTGCATTTTCCCAGACAGGGGTTCCAACTGGAATCGGCCTGACAGGAAAAATCAGGGACCGCACTACAATAAAAAGAGGGAAATAATGAGAAACAGGCGATATTGGCTGGGGGCCCTGGCGCTCACGGCATCGGGGGCGGTGTGTGCGGACCAGGCACTCACCATGGAAGAACTGGACAGGCGGCTGGCCTCGCTGGAAGAAAGCTCCGCGTCATCTGCCGCGAGTTCGGTGTCCGACCGCATCAGCATTAACGGGTTTATCACCTACGGGGTAACCCGCCATAACGTTCACCAGAATCAGGGGCCGGGTGGCCCCGGTCCGCTGGCAAACCCCAGCGCGGGCGAACCCTTTTTCTATCGTGAACGGACCACTGACGATATTTCCCATCGGGAGTTGTCCCGGGTGGGGGTGCAGATCAATGCCGAGATCAATGAGCGCACCAAGGCGGTAATGCAGATTCTGGCACGGGGTCGTGACAACTACGATGCTGAAGCCCAGTGGGCCTATATCGATTACGCCATTACGCCGTCCCTGCATTGGCGTGGTGGCCGCTTGATGCTGCCCAACTCAATGCATTCCCAGTATCTGAATGTAGGTTATGCCTATCACTGGGCGGCACTGCCCAGCGAGGTGTATGACATTGTGCCGTTCGATACCATGGATGGCATGGATCTCACCTGGAGTTTCCGAACCGGCAACATTTCCCATGATTTGAGCGCCTTCTACGGCAGCCTGGATGTCCCGGATAACACCTTGCCGTTCACGGTGGTGTATGAAGGGCGCAACTACACCGGGATCAATCTGCGTTCGCGCTGGAACGATTTTTCTACCTGGTTGAGCTACAGCCATTCGGAATTGAGTGCAGATTTGTCTGCCGGTGGGCTGGCCTCTGCCTCGCTGGATGGCGTGCCGATCCATGGCAATAGTGTTGGCGTGCAGTACGACAATGGTTCGCTGGTGTTTATGGCGGAACGCTCATCACTGGTGCCGCATGCCTGGTTCCCGGAGCGCTGGGGCGGGTACGTGACCTCCGGTTACCGGTTTGGCAAGTGGATGCCGCATGTGACCTGGGGGGCCACCAATTCCCACGACAACTCCGACGTGTTCAGCAGTGGTAATCCGGTCAATGCCTCACTGACTCAGGCCAATATGGTTCGCTCCAAGAGCTGGACCCTGGGGCTGCGTTACGATATTGCCCCGGGTGTGGATGTGAAGCTCGAAGCCCAGCAGTTCTACGACATGAGCAACGACAAGCTCCTGGAAACCGGCAGCAACGTGAACGGTATGTTTACGACCAGCACGTCGGCGGGAGCCATTGAACGCGATGATCCTACGGTTTATCGCATCACTGTTGATGCTGTGTTTTAAGGGGGCGACATCATGAAAAAATTACAATGGCTGGCTTCCCTTATCCTGTTTCTGCCAATGGTAGTGATGGCGGATATTGTTGTAGTCGTCGACAAGGACTCACCGATTACTTCCATCAGTCAGAACCAGATCCGGCAGGTTTATCTGGAAGGCGGCGGCAAGGTCGATGGGGTGTATGTGAAGCCTCTGGATCTTCCTGAGCAGGACAAGCTGCGTGACCGTTTCTATCAGGATACGGTTGGCAAGACACCGGCACAGATGAAGTCTTACTGGGCGCGGATGATCTTCACCGGCCGCGGTGTCCCGCCGCGCAGTGTGTCTGGCGTTTCTGCCATGAAAGTCATGCTGGAAAACAACCCGGAACTGATCGGTTATCTACCGGCCAATCAGGTGTCTGGCAATCTGCGGGTGCTTCACCAGATCCGCTAGCTTGAACAGGGGGTGTTGCGTTCCCCTCTGGAGTCAGCCGAGTAGCAATTTGCTCTCGGCTGCCTCTACCGCATCCAGTGCGCCGTAAAGAATCACGGTGTCATCCTTGAGCAAGATAACATCCCCTGCCGGGTTTTCGCGGGTTTGCCCATCGCGCTTGATGGCCCGGATTTCCACGTCTTTCAACGGACACTCCCCGATGCTTCTGCCAATGCTGCGAGCCTGTTCGGTCAGAGTGACGGCATGAAGCAGACGGTAGGGGTTGCCGGCGCTATCTGCTGTCGGAAAACTGTCGCCATGGTAGTAGCCTTGCAGCATCCGATATCGGTCGCGACGGGTTTTTCTCAACGTGGCCAGCACCCGATCGAACGGTACGTCCAGCATCATCAGCGCGTGAGCTACCAGCATCAAGGATGCTTCCAGCACTTCAGGTACCACTTCTGCAGCACCGGCTTCGGTCAATGCGTCCAGATGGGTGTCGTCACGGGTTCTGACCAACACCTGGATATCCGGATTAATGTCGCGGGCAGTGAGGGTAATTCGTTCGGCCAGTCTGGCATTGTCGAAGGTCACGACCAGCAGCCGGGCACGGTGTATGCCCGCTTTTTCCAGAATGTCCTTGCGGCTGGCGTCGCCGAACAGGATGCGTTCTCCTGCAGCGCTGGCCTCTTGTAACCGCACCAGATCCATATCGACGGCAATTGCCTGATGATGAAAGCGAGTCAGGTAACGCATCAGATTCTGGCCGACGCGGCCGTAGCCACACAAAATGACATGGCCAGATACTTCGGGGGGAAGCGGGTGTTCTTTGGGAACTTGCATCCATGGGCTGAGGATGCTGCGGGTGAGTCGTCCACTTTTCTGGATCAGCGCGGGGGTGACCGCCATGGTGAGTACGGTGATGGACACCAGCAAGCCTGCCTTGCCCGGTGTCATGATCTGGTGCGATACCGCCAGTGCCACCAGTACAAAACCGAACTCCCCGCACTGGGACAAGATAAGACCACTACGCAGTGCGTTGTCGGTTCTTTCCCCCAGGAGTTTCAGTAGAACCGTCACTGTCGCAGCCTTGAACAACATGATGGTGGCTGCGGCGAGCAGGATCCAGTGCCATTGATCTGCAAAGAGATCCGGGTCTACCAGCATGCCTACACTGATAAAGAACAACCCCAGCAAGAGGTCCCGAAAGGGACGAAGGTCCGCTTCGATCTGGTGACGGAAATGACTCTCGCCGAGCATCATGCCAGCCAGAAAAGCACCCAGCGCCATGGACAATCCCATCCAGTGAGTCACCCAGGCGGCCACCAGTGCCAACAGTAAGGCCGTCATGACAAAGACTTCGTCCGAGCGGGTGCGGCCGGTTTCTTCCAGCAGGCGTGGCAGCACCCACTTGCCGGCAACAAAGATCCCGGCGAACAGCAGTAGCGATTTTCCCAGGGTTACACCGACCATTTGCCCCAATTGTTCACTGTCGCCTTGGGCAAAGATCGGCAGCATGACCAACATGATAACTGCCGCCAGATCCTGGAAGAGCAGGATCCCGGTAGCGGAGCGACCATAGCTGGTGTTGACGGCGCCGCGACCAATGATTTCCCGTATCACGATGGCAGTGGAAGAAAGCGCCAGCGCGCAGCCTGTGATAATAGAGGTGATCGAAGAGAATCCAAGGCACTGCATCACCAGGAAAACAGCTCCTCCGGTCAGCAGTACCTGCAGGGGCCCCGCGCCGAAAACGACTCGCCGTAGTGTCAGTAATTGCGGGATGGAAAACTCCAACCCCAAGGTAAACAGCAGGAAGACAATGCCGAATTCTGCGAGATGCTGGATGTTTTCCAGATCCTGGACCCAGCCAAAGCCGAAGGGGCCTGCGGCAAGGCCGCACATCAGATAAGCGAGAATGGGGGGCATGTGTAGCCGCCGGAATAGCACTACGGCGGCAACCGCAGAGCCCAGCAGTACAACAATCAGCGTGAGAGCATCCTGCATGTTTCTGGATATCCTTCTTCAGAATACCCAGTGTACCAGCAGTTGAAGCTTCGGGGTGTGTCAGTCGTTGCAGGTGAAACGGAAGCTGTCGTCCAGGGCCAAAGGTAAGGTCAGGGAACGGAACTGTAACGCAGCCATTTCTTCACAATGCCCGGCACGGGCACCGCTATCCAGATACAGATAGTCGATATGCAGTACTGGTTTACCCGCCTCGATGAAGGGTGTCAGCAGGTGGCATTCCTGCCACTGGTGGCAGGATTCGTTGACCGCGAAATCCACGTGGGGGAGCAGTTCTTGCACCTGGCCGAGGTCATTCTTCAAGGACACGGCCAGCCCCTCGGCGTGGGCTCGATCAAACAGAAAACGGTTGTAATCCAGTTGGCTCTGGTAGGTCAGCGCAAAGCCGGTGCGATTGCTGTAGCCGTCCACGTTATCCGGGTCTACCCCGTCGCAGCCGCGCTCGGCCGCCAGGGCGATGCGGTCTGCCATGATGTCGCGCACATTGGCTGAGCGGGTATCCAGCCAGCGTTCGCCGGGCCAGTTGCCCAGACGGCGGCCCTTGTCTGTGGCGAGGAAACGATTGGCATCGTCCCGCCAGTCTTCGAAGCTGCCAGCCGAAAAGTAACAGATGACCTTGCGGCCACTGGCTTGCAGATCATTGATCACTGCCTGAGGCGTATCAAACAGATCGAGAATATACAGGTCGGCAGGGTAGCCGGTGTTAGGCGGTCCCTGAAGTTGTATTTGCCAGTTCACATCCACGGCAGGTTGGTACCACGCGGGCGGGGTCTCGGTCTGGGGAGTCAGCAGGCTTGAAATGGCGCCTGACAACATGCCTAGGGAGGAGCTCATGGTGCACGTCCACAGTGACGGGTGATAACGAATGCCACTGATGGTAGGTCGGCGGGGGGAGAAAAAATGTGGTCGATTCGCGCTATTTTTGTAACGCCTTGGTGCAATTACGCATAACTGCGCGCGCGCTTATTCCGTGCGAGTGATCAAGAGGCTTAAAACGTGACTTCCACTGTGACGGTGTCCCGGTAACTGCCGACTTCGGCATTGGCGTCAGCAAACACCCGGCCGAACACGGTGAATGACAGTCCGGTACCTGGACCCTGACCGGTACCACTTTGGCGCTCGCCTGCACTGTTGCCCCAGCGCAGGGAGCGGCCCGCGTCGCGGTAGAGTTCATAGCTGACCAGATAACTGCCATTGCTCAAGTTGCGCTGGCCGTGACTGCCGTTGCTCAGCCCCACCAGAAAATCTGTGCTGTTACTGCAACGCACGGAAACGGTGGATTCACTGTCGGCTTGGGTTAGCGGGGTGTTACGGGTGCCGAAATCCAGATCGGTGGCGCTCACCTGACACTGGTCGGGAATGGTGGCACGGGCGGTGAGTGTATAGGTGCCGGTGGTTGCACCTGCACCGCTGTTGCAGCTCTGGTTAAGACCTCCGGTTCGCACACGCACCTGCGAACCCGTCATCAGTGTCTGGTGGGTCTCGGCACGGGTAGTGGCGGGGAGGGGGCGCGGTAATTGCCCGTAAAGGGTTACGGTGCCGCTAGTGTTAAAGGTGAACCAGGGCATGTCTACGTTGATGCCCATGCCGGCGTTAGTGGTCGTTCCCGGTTGTCCGATCACGGTAGCGTGGGCGGGTGATGTGTAGACGTTAAAAGGGATTGCCGGGGGCTGGCCACTGATCGCATCCAGATAGCGGGGCAATTGGTTATTGCTGCTGTCGTTAGCCAGGTGAATGCATATCGTATTTTGCTGCGACTCGAACCAGCCACGGCTGCAGCTCCAGTTCAGGGTCACCTGGCTGGTGACGGCGCCGCCGGTAAATGGGTCAACGGTGCCGAAATCCAGCACCGGGGCGCCCTGCACGGAACACTCGACTGCTGCGTGCAGCGGGGCAGACAGCGTCGTGGCGAACAAGAGAAACAGGATTGCCCTTTTCATGTGGGGTCCCCACTGATGGTCAGGTTCGCAGGTTGTCCATTCACGTTAAAGTGCAATTGCCGCAATGTGCTGCGGTCGATGCCTTTGGGAAGCGACAATAACAAGGAGCGATCCGGCAAGGCATAACCGGCCAATCCGGGCTTCAATTCCAGTGGCGGGGCGCTGGCCAGCCCCTGACCCTGCACATCGCTGAGGCGGGCATGGCCGGTGCCATGGTTATCAATGCGGATGCCATCGGCAGCCCAGTGGGCACTCAGTGCAGGTTGTTGAGCATCGTCGCCGACAAACACGGGTACGGATAAACGCAGCAGTACCTTGAGTTGGGCTCCGCTGTCGGATTCGGTGTCAGGAATCTCGCTGATAATGAGCCGGTAACTTTTTTCCTTGTCACTGACGGTGGGTTGCTGGCGGATGATGCGCACTACCTGATCGGTGTTGCCAGGAATCATGGTGACCGGCGGTGTGACCACAAGATCCTGTTGCTGACGCAGTTGTTGTTGTCCGTCCACCTGATCCCAGGCCAGTAACTGCAACTGGTAGAAGCCTTCTGACGATGCGTTGTTGGTCAGTGTGAAGGTGGCATTGGCCTGATTGGGGGCCAGTGTCAGCCGGATTGGGGCAACCGTGAGCTGGCCAGCACAGGACAGGCCCGGCAGCAGGATAAGCAGGGCAAGCAAGGCGCTAAGGGTCTTCATTCCATTCTCCGTTCACGGGGTGGTCTGTTGCTGTGCAGGGGAGGACGGCGACAGACAGGTATAGGGCCCCAAGCGAGGCAAGGTGCCCGGGTTCGGCACAAAGTCGAGTCGAACCGTACACAGGCTACCGTTGCTGATAATACCAATTTCGTTTTCACCTTCGTGCAAACCTTGCAGGAAGGCTTCGCCGTCATAACCAACCAGGGTGGCGTTGGCATCGCTGTGCAAGACCCGCGCACCCGCCGGTACCGGGCTGCCGTCTTCGCGAACCAATACCAGTATCGCGCTGTGTTGTTGTTCAATGGCGAACCGTGCAGTGACGCCAGCTAGTTCCGCAGGCTTGATAATCAGATCGGTCTCGCTGAGTTGGGCATCCATGGGCAGGTCGTCAATGTCGATAGTCAATTTGTTATCGGTGTAAGGGATCAGGTCCGGTAACAGCAGGCGCCCACGGTGGTTGGTGTGGCCAATGATTCGGTTGGCGCGTCGCACAGGCAGGTCGGCAAAGCCGCCTGCATCCACGATGGCAAAACTGTTGTTCATGGTGTTGGCGGCGAACAGATCACCGTAGTTGGTGACGACTGATCCGCTCAGGTTGGCAAAGCTGTTGGTCTGGCCATTATCGCCATACACGCCTGCTTGCAAATCCGCGTAGGGGGTCCACCAGCGGGCGCTGGCACGGTGTGCCCCATCGCTTTGCGGGCTCATGGCCAGGTCCCAGCCGAGATCCCAGAATTCGTCTACCCGCTGGCTGAGGGTGACGATGGATTGGGTGTCACCGCTTTCTTCATCATGAGTGACTTGAAGGCCGCTCTGCAGCGGGCGCTTGCCTGGGCGGTCCAGGAACAGATTGAGCCCGGCGCTCCAGGTTCGGTCACTGCTGTCATCCAGATTCTGGTTAACGCTGAGTGTCAGAGACAGACGTTTTTGCAGGGTACGGCTATGCCCGAGCACCAGAAAACGGCTGCGTTCGCCGCGGAACAGCCGGGTATCGAGATAGGTGGCATTGAGGCTGCCGTAACGGTCCAGATTCAGGCTGCCGTTCAGCTGCAAGGTGCTCTTGATGGAGGGGCGAACATCCAGACTATTGCTTAGATCGCGGTATCCCTGATTGCGGCGTGTGTACTGGCCGCTTACGCCGAATCGCCGGGTACGAAACTCATGGCCGATGTTCCACTGAATGCCCTGTGAATCGTCATCTTGTCCGTGGGCCAGGGCTATATTGCTGACGCCCCACAGCCCCGGCCGTGCGACCAGCCCAAGGCCGGCATTGACCAGGGTGTCACTGACATTGGCTGTGCTTTCCAGTGTGTATTGCGGGGTCATCCCGTAACGGGCGATACCGGTAGCGACAGGCTGCCCGTCGTAATCGTTGGAGCGCTGCCCATAAAAGCGTCGCGGGGTGCCGATGCTGGCTGAGTAATCCCACAGCCCTTCGCGCAACAAGGTCGGGCTGACATAAAACGGGACGGTGTTGGTGACTTGGCGCCCAAGGGTATCGGTGGTTACCACTTGTACTTCACCCAGTCCGGTAATGCGTGGCGAGGTTTCCAACACAAAGGGCCCGGGTTGCACGGTCTGGTCGGCCAGCCGCAGATCGTTGACAAAGACCTCGAGCGCTGATGGCAGTGTGGCTGATCCGCTGATTGACGGGAGGGGGAAGGTGATCAGGTCAGGGCGGGACGCAAAGTTTCTTGATAGCTGCAGCCCAGCCAACCGTACTGACGGTGTCCAGGCCAGTGCGCCACTGAGGGTGTCGCCGGCTATCCAGGTCTGCATTCGGTCAATACGGGTATAACGCCAGTAGCTATCAAGTCGGACGTAATCACCCTTGTTGTCAGGCATGGCATCGTCCCAGCGCACGACACCGCTACTGCTGACGGCCCCCCAATCGTCGAATAGACGCAGCTCGTGGCTGGCGGAGGTGTTCTGCCCGCCACTCTCATACCAGGTGCCGTAGGCATCGTAGTTAAGCAAGGCGCCGCGGCCCCGCTGTAGTGGCGTGGTGCTGGCATTCAGACCGGCACTCAGTGACTGTTCGGGCAACCAATCTGCTGGCACCACCAGACTGATCTGCTGCGCGTTATTGTCATAGCGACCGGCAATGCCAAGATCATCCAGTGACTGCCATTGCTCGCTGCTGGCGGGCAGGGCCACACCAAGCGCCGCCAATGCTTCGGTATCCACGGCAAGCTCTTCCCCATAGACCTGCACCGGTAGCATCTGGCTGGTGGTGGATCCATTGAGGATCAGGGCAGGGTAGGCAATAAAGGCGTGCTGGCTTTGCCCCCGCGCCTGGGCGCGCAGCTGGGCGATATCCGAGAGGGAGTATTGCTGGCGCAGGGAAACCAGGTTATCGGTGTTGAGTTGGGCAAGGTGTGTTTCCTCTGCCTTGGCTGTCGACAGACAGACAAGCAATACCGCGCTCAGGCAAACCTGGCGGTTTGCAGCGTACGGGGCGGCAGGGCGGAATCGCGATGCGAACAGCCTGGGCACTGCAGGGGAGACTCCGCGCCTGTGCTGCCGTCGGGCAGCACAGGACGTGGTTCAGATCAGAACGTGACAGTCACAGTGACCGTGTCGCTCAGGTCCACACCGGTGTCGCCGTCAAGCGAATCCGCGGCGTTGATGGTCGGGGTCTGAGCCGGGATCAGGCCGTATACGGTGAAGTCCTGCTGGTTGCTGTCGCCGGTATCGGACACCAGGGTACCGGTGGTGTTTTCCCAGGCGGTGCTGTTGGCGCTGTCCTGATACAGCTCATAGCTGACTGAAGAACCGTTGGCGGAGGTCATGGCCCGGGTAGCGTTGGTGCCGCTCAAACCGATGTCATAGGCCGCGCCATTGGAGCAGGTCACGCTGACAGTACTGGTGCCAGTGATGCCACCGGTCACAACCTGGGCTTCGGTGGCATTGCCGAAATCCAGATCAGTGGCCTGATCAATGGTGCATGAGGCACGCAGGTTCAGCAGTACATCGAAATCTGCAGTATCCGTGGCGGCCTGGCTGGCCAGGGGGGAAGCAAGAAGGGCAGAGCCCAGTACGGCAAGCTTGATTGAGGCTTTCATTGAATTCTCCGATCCCGGTACAAGGATGAAATTAGTCGCAATTGCTCCGTGATTCTTGTCACGGTTTATTGTTAACACCGTGCAACGATAAGCAGGGGGCGCAGGGGGGTAAACGGACGGGGGGTGTAGTTGATCAAAAAGGGGATGAACGGTATTCAGGTTGGTTTTATCGGTGGATATCATGGGATCAGCGGCCGACCGGCGAGGCTGGCCGGCCGCTGATACGACGGCTTACTGCGGTGTACGAATCACCAGTAGCCGCTCTTCGGTCATGTCGTTGATGGCCCAGCGGATCCCCTCGCGGCCCAGCCCGGAGTCTTTCACGCCGCCATAGGGCATGTTGTCGACCCGCCAGCTCGGCACGTCACCGATCACCACGCCTCCTACTTCCAATACATCCCAGGCTTTCTGGGCCTTGTACAGATCACGGGTGAAGATGCCCGCCTGTAGCCCGAACTTGGAATCGTTAATGGCTTGCAGGGCGGCGTCGAAATCGCTGAAGCGGCTGATCACGGCCACCGGGCCAAAGGCTTCTTCTTCCACAATCTGGGTGCCGGCCGGGGCATCTTCCAGCAGGGTGGCTTCCAGCATGGCACCATTGCGCTTGCCACCGGTGAGCAGGGTGGCGCCGGCGTCCACGGCTTCATTGATCCAGTTTTCCAGGCGGCTCGCTTCGCCTTCGGAAATCACCGGGCCAATAAAGGTGTCCTCATCCTTCGGGTCGCCCATTTTCAGGGACGCGGTCTTTTCCACCAGTTTTGATTTCAGGGCGTCGTAGACCTTGTCGTGGATCATGATGCGCTGTACGCCGATGCAGCTCTGGCCTGACTGATAGAAAGCGCCAAACACAATCCGCTCGACCGCGTCGTTGAGGTCGGCATCTTCATCGACTACCACGGCGGCGTTACCGCCAAGTTCCAGAATGACCGGTTTCTTGCCGGCACGGGCTTTCAGGTCCCAGCCCACATCCGGGCTACCGGTGAAGCTCAGCAATTTGAAACGATCGTCGGTGGTGAACAGGTCGGCGCCGTCGCGGTGGCAGGGCAGTACCGAGAAGGCGCCCTTGGGCAGCGCGGTCTCCGCCAGCACTTCGCCGATGATGATGGCGCCAATGGGGGTTCGGCTGGCTGGCTTGAGTACAAAGGGGCAGCCGGCAGCGATGGCCGGGGCAACCTTGTGGGCCGCCAGGTTCAGGGGAAAGTTGAACGGTGAAATAAAGGAACAGGGACCAATGGGGACCCGTTTCACCATGCCCCGGTAGCCTTTGGCGCGGGCGGAAATTTCCAGGTTCAGCACTTCTCCCTCGATGCGTACGGCTTCTTCAGCGGCGACGCGGAAGGTGTCGATCAGGCGAGTCACTTCACCACGGGCATCCTTGATGGGTTTACCCGCTTCGATGCACAGGGCTTCGGCCAGTTCGTCAAACCGTTCCTGAAAACGTTTCACACAGTGATAGAGAATTTCCTGCCGCTCGTAGGGCGCCAGTGCGGCCATGGCGGCACTGGCCTTGTCGGCCGCCTCAATGGCTTGATCAATGGTGGCGGCATCGGCCATGGCCACGCGGGTGGCAACGTCACCGCTGTATTTGTCGGTGACTTCCAGATCCTGGTTGGCGAACACGGCCTCGTTGGCCAGATAGTAGGGGTAAGCGTCTTTTAGCATGTTTGTTCCTTAATGGCGTTGGTGGGGCCATGAGGTGTTTGGCTATCTTTTAACGCGTCGGACGTCAGACGTCGGACGTTCGACGCTACAATCAAACCCCGGACGGCGCAGGCTACTGAAGCCGTCCGGGATGAAGATCAGAGCTTTCCGCTCAACTCACGAATTTCCTGGTTGAGAATGCGGTTGTTGTCGCGGTAGTCCACCGGGCAATCAATCACGTGTACGCCGCCAGTCTGATAACACTGCTCGATCAAGGGAGCGAGCCCGTCGGTAGATTCCACGCGGTGGCCATTGGCGCCGTAGGAGCGGGCGTACTCCACGAAATCCGGGTTCTGGAAGTCGAGTCCAAAGTCCTGGAAATCCATGTCGCTTTGTTTCCACTTAATCATGCCGTAGCCGTCGTCGCGCAGAATCAGAATGACGATATCGAGTTTCATGCGCACCGCGGTTTCCAGCTCCTGGCTGTTCATCATGAACCCCCCGTCGCCGACGATGGCCATCACGCGGCGGTCCGGGTAGACCATTTTGGCGGCCATGCCGGAAGGCAGACCGGCCCCCATGGTGGCGAGGGCGTTATCGAGCAGCACGGTGTTGGGTTTGGTGGCGGGGTAGTTGCGCGCAAACCAGATTTTGTACATGCCGTTGTCGAGGGTCAGGATGCCGTCTTCCGGCATGATCTTGCGGATTTCATCGACCAGGCGTTGCGGGCGAATCGGGAAGCTGTCGTCGACGATGCCTTCACGGATGTGGTGTTGCAGCGCATCACGAATGCGATGGAAATCGGCAAAACTCCAGTGCTCCTGCGGCTCCAGACGCTCTTTCAATTGCCACAAGCTGTTGGCGATGTCGCCGATCACTTCAATCTGCGGGAAGTACACCGGGTCGACCTGGGCAGAATTGAAGTTGATGTGAACCACTTCGGCACCACCGGGGCGCATGAAAAACGGCGGCTTTTCTACCACGTCGTGACCGACGTTGATGATCAGGTCGGCCTGGTCGATGGCGCGGTGGACAAAGTCACCGGAGGACAGGGCGGTGTTGCCCAGGAAGTGCGGGCCGGTTTCATCGACCACGCCTTTGCCCATCTGGGTGGTAATCACCGGAATCCCCAGTTTCTCCACGAATTGCCGCAGCATCTTGCTGGTGAGCTTGCGGTTGGCGCCGGCGCCGGCCAGCAGCAGGGGCTTGCGTGCGCCCTGGATGGCTTCGATGGCCTTGCAGATCGCCTTGTCCTCGGCAATCGGGCGGCGAGTCATGCTGGGTTCGGTGACCGGCATGGTGGAGTGCTCGCGGGCGATGTCTTCCGGCAGTTCCAGATGGGTGGCGCCGGGACGTTCTTCCTGGGCCAGGCGAAACGCTTCGCGGATACGGGTGGGGATGGAATCACCGCTGACCACCTGCTTGGTGAACTTGGTCAGCGGGCGCATCATGTCGACCACATCGATGATCTGGAACTGGCCCTGCTTGCTGCTCTTGATCGGCTTTTGCCCGGTGATCATCACCATGGGCATGGCGCCCAGCTGGGCATAGGCGGCGGCGGTCACGAAGTTGGTGGCGCCGGGGCCGAGGGTCGACATACATACGCCAGCCTTGCCGGTCAGTCGGCCATAGGTGGAGGCCATAAAGCCGGCAGCCTGTTCGTGACGGGTAATCACCAGTTTGATCTTCGAGCCGCGCAGGGATTCCAGCAGGTCCAGGTTTTCCTCGCCGGGGATGGCGAACACGTGTTCTACGCCTTCGGCTTCCAGGGCACGGACGAACAAATCTGATGCTTTCATGTTTCTCTGTCTCCGGTTGTACCCGTCCGGCTCCCTGGCCGTTGCGGGCTCCACATAGGGTGGCAATCAAGTGTCAACGCGGTTAATGCAAGGATAATGCCGCCTTTTCCTTTATTTGGTGCATAAAATGCGCACCAATTGGATGCATCAAGATCGTTGCGAGGTTCACTATAGCGCGTCGACATGCTCATCGGTATGCAGTTGCTTGATCCGTTTCATTAACAAATGTGATGGGAATGTGTGTGCCGGGTTGTGCACGCCGCACAGGCGGTGCACAGTCTGCGCATCAACCTTGTCTGGTCGGAGTAACAATTGCCCATGAAGATCTGGCTCTGGGTTCTGGGTGCCGTGCTGGCGGTGGTGTTGGTCGGGCTGGCGGGTGTCTACCGCTGGTTCAACCCGCCGGCGCCCCCCGCGCAGCTATTTTTTAACGGCACTGTGGTCACCATGGACCCGGCACAGCCAGAGGCATCAGCCATGCTGGTCAAGCGTGGCGAGATTGTCGCGTTGGGCGAGGTGAACGTGCTGCGTCAGCAGGTCAGTCGTGATGTGCAGGTGATTGATCTGGAAGGCGGCACCCTGATGCCCGGCTTTATCGATGCTCACGGTCATTTTCCGGGCGAGGGGCTGTCAGCGGTGGCGGTAGATGCCAATAGTCCACCCATTGGTGACCTGTACAGCATCGATACCTTGCTGGAGCGTTTGCGATTGTTGGCCCAGCGCCGGCCAGAGGGGCCACTGTTGGCCTACGGTTTTGATGACAGCACTATCGGTGAGCAGCGTTACCCCACCCGGGATGAACTGGATACCGTCAGCGATAGCCGGCCGGTGATGGTCATGCACATTTCCGGGCATCTGGGGGTGTTAAACAGTGCCGGGCTTGCGGCCATGTCGATCCCGGAAGAGGTGCAGGACCCGCAGGGCGGGTTTTACGGTCGCGACGCAGATGGACGTCTGAATGGCCTGCTGGCAGAAACGGCCTTTTCACCGGTGCGTGCGTCGATGCTGGCGTTGTCCGGCATGGACGGCTTGCGCGTACTGAACCGGGCATCACACCAGTACCTGGCCCGTGGTATTACCTTTGCCCAGAGTGGGCTTGCGGATCCGGCGAGCCTGCGGGCGCTGAAACCGGCGTTGCGGCTGGGGGTCATTCCCTTGCGTTTGAGTCTCTGGCCCGATGCTGAAGCGGAAACCTTGCGCGGGTCGGGTGCACTGACTCTGCCTGGCAGCGACCGCATCCACCTTGGGCCGGTCAAACTGGTGGCCGATGGTTCCCTGCAGGGTTATACCGGTTTTCTCAGCGAGCCCTATTACACCGTCCCGGAGGATTATCCGCCGGATTACCTGGGCTTTCCGACCCTGTCGGGTGCTGATCTGACTGAACAGGTAACACGTTTTCATTGCCAGGATCGTCAGGTGGCGATTCATGCCAATGGCGATGCGGCAATAACGCTGGCGCTTGACGCCGTGGCCGCTGCCCGACAGCAGTGCCCGACGATCCGCAAACAACCGGTGTTGATTCATGCGCAGACCAGCACAACGGCTCAGCTGGAGCGCATGAAGGCGCTGGAGGTCATCCCCTCGTTTTTCAATGCCCATGTCTATTACTGGGGGGATCGCCACCGCGACATCTTCCTTGGTCCGGAGCGGGCGCGACGGATCAGCCCGCTGGCAGAGGCTGAGCAGTTGGGATTGCGTTTTACCTTGCATGCAGATTCCCCCATCGTGCCGTATCAGCCGTTGCTGATGGTCTGGAATGCGGTGCACCGCGAGACCTCGTCGGGGGCAACGCTGGGGGCGGGGCAGTCGGTGAATGTTGAGCGGGCCTTGCAGGCGGTGACCGTCGATGCAGCGCGACAGCTGGGGGTGCAGGACCGGGTCGGTCAGCTGCGGGTGGGGATGTTGGCCGATCTGGTGTGGCTGGATCGGGATCCCAGGGACAATATCGCGCAGTGGAGAGATATTCAGGTGAGAGGCACCTGGATCGGTGGGGTACGCCGCTACCCGGATGGGGTGGAAGATCCGGCACTGTCTGCGCAGTAGGCAGGCAGTGAGTCGGCGACGGTGTCGCAAGTCGCGATTCAAGAGGGCCGTCGGTGCGGCCCTTGTCAGGGGCGGGGGTGTCCCGCGCCGTGATGTCCCGTTAGCGGGAGATCAGTATCAGTGCCAGGTCCCTTCCAGGTTTTCGCATTGCTCCAGAAATTCTTCGGCACTCATTTCAATGGTGTCTGTGTCCAGGTGAGAGGCCACCTGTTCTTTCAACTGACCCACGACCTTTGACATCACGGTCAGGGTCTCTTCCACCTGCTCAATGGTTTCCAGCAGATCCTCGGCTTCTTGCAGGTACTCTTCTTTCAGGTACTCGTCTTTTTCGTAATCGCTCATGCGAAGCCTCCTGATGGTATTGAGAGAGCCGGGCCATGCCACAGCTCACTTCCATGTTGCCAACGATGCCGGCGTAAAACAAACGGGAATTCCCGGGAATTGATTAAAGTTTGAGCGCTTGTGATGGGTGGTCACAGGCTTTTGTTAAACGGTGGCTAAATCGGCATGGTCTGCCGCCAGAAGGGGCAGTCGGGTCGTCAGAATTAGTGCTGATCCATGCGGAATTGCTCCGGTGTCAGGGTGTACCAGCGTTTGAATGCGCGGCGGAAATTGGCGCTGTCATGGTAGTTGAGCAGGGCGGCTATGCTGTCGACGGTTAATCGAGGGTCTTGCAGGTAGTCTGCCGCTTGTCGGGACAGAATCTGTTCGCGAATTTTCCGGAATCCACTGTTTTCCTGTGCCAGCTTTCTGGCAAGGGTGCGCTTGCTCATGAACAAGGCAGCGGCGGCCTCCTCTTCGGTGAGTGTTCCGGGTGGGCATGACAGCATCATTTTCTCTACCCGGTAGCGATAGCTGTCGCTGTCAGTGACCAGTTGCGAGAGCATTTTTTCGCATTGCTGAAGGGCTAGCTGATAGCTTTCATGGTTGGCTGCATTATTGGGGAAAAGGCACAGCGCTTTGGGAATCCTGGCCATGAAATGCTCTGCCCCAAAGTGGTAAGCCCCGGGCAGGTACTTCGGGTATTGCTCGTGGTGGGCGGGCATGTGATGACTGAAAAAGGTTTCTACCTCGTGGGCCGGCCGACCAAGAATCGAGCGGGCGGTTTCGAAGAACATCATGATGAAAGCTTCGGATAAACAGCGCCGTGTCTCGTCACTCAAAGGGGCATCGAAGTTAGCGTAGCAACCCAGCCATTCTCCGTGATCCTGTACCTCGATGCGCACGAAGTTCAGGCGGGTGGGAGCATAGCGGTGAATCGCTTGCAGAGCCTCCAATAAATTGGCGCTGCTGAGCGTCAGAAAACCCATTGCTCCGTGGGTGGCAGGGGTCAGGCGGTGGCCCAGGCGAAAGCCAAAGGCGGGGTCATCACTGATCTCCATGGCGTTATGCAGGATTTGCACTTGCTGCTGGGTGGTCAGCAGGCTGTCTTCAGCCAGCAGTTGTTCCGGAGTTACCTCGGTGCCTTGAAGCAGCATCCACAGTCGTGTGGGGGGAAGCCCCAGTTCCCGGGCAATCAGGCGTGAGTAACTGGCTGGGTTGGTTGCCTGGGTGTGTTGTGGGTAGGGGGCTTGCGCCATGCGGTTCTCCTCGTGGGACGGCTTATTGTCTTTTTATGACTCCCATTTGTCAAAAAATGACCTGCTCAGCGGGGCGGAGCAGCGGCACTGTGTCAGTCACACAACAACAATGAGAGTTCTGACATGGCAACGATGACCTTTATCGAACATGGCGGCACTGCCCACGAGGTGAATATTGAAACGGGCAAGTCGCTGATGGAAATCGCCGTGGATAACCTGATTCCCGGTATTGATGCTGACTGCGGCGGTGCCTGTGCCTGTGGCACCTGCCATGTGATTGTCTCCAGCGAATGGTTTGCCAAAACCGGCACCACCAGTGACGAAGAAGACATGATGCTGGGTATGACACCGGAGCGTGCTGATACCTCCCGGCTAGCCTGCCAGATTGAGGCCTCAGAGGCCCTGGATGGTCTGGTGGTTCAGTTGCCTGAATTCCAGATGTAAGGCACGACACCGTCATTCACAGGGAGAGCCCCATGTCACTGAAATCTACCGCCATGAATGTCACGGCCACCGTGATTCCTGCCCACTGGCAAATCCGCGCCGTGCACCGTTTTTTGAAACTCAAGAACGCGGTATTCAAAGGGCCTTATGTGCCGACCTTTGTCGAGACACCGCTTCCGGACGTGGAGACGCTGGCGATTGAGGATATCGATGTCAGTAGTCCGTTCCTTTTCCGGCAGAAGAAATGGGAGTCCTATTTCAAGCGGCTGCGTGATGAACGACCGGTGCATTACCAGAAAGACAGTCCGTTTGGTCCGTTCTGGTCCATTACCCGCTACGACGACATCGTGTTTGTCGACAAGCATCACGAGCTGTTTTCGGCAGAGCCCATCATTACCCTTGGGCGCACTCCGGAAGGGCTGGAAATCGAAACCTTTATTGCCATGGATCCGCCAAAACATGATGAGCAACGCAAGGCGGTCCAGAATGTGGTGGCACCGAAGAATCTCAAGGAAATGGAATCGCTGATCCGTGAGCGAACCCGGGAAGTGCTGGACAGTTTGCCCGTGGATCAACCTTTCGACTGGGTACAACAAGTCTCCATTGAACTGACGGCTCGTATGCTGGCGACGCTGCTTGATTTTCCTTATGAGCAGCGCCACAAGCTGGTGTACTGGTCAGATGTATCCACTGCCAGCCCGGAAACCACCGGTGGCAAGGTTGGCCCGGATGAGATCTTCGCGGCGGCAGCGGATGCCGGGAAGCACTTTGTCAGCTTGTGGCATGAGAAGGCTGCCCGAAAAGCAGCGGGAGAAGCGCCGGGTTTTGATCTGATCAGCCTGATGCAGGCCAACGAAGAAACCAAAGACATGGTCAAGCGGCCCATGGAGTTCATGGGGAATCTGGTCTTGCTGATCGTGGGCGGTAATGACACCACGCGTAATTCCATGACGGGCGGGGTGCTGGCGCTAAATCAGTTCCCTGGGGAGTTTATCAAGCTCAAGGAAAACCCTGACCTGATTCCCAACATGGTATCTGAGATTATCCGCTGGCAGACGCCGTTGGCGTATATGCGGCGCATCGCGAAGCAGGATGTAGAGCTCAACGGGGAGACTATTCGCAAGGGCGACAAGGTGGTGATGTGGTATGCCTCGGGTAATCGTGATGAGCGCAAGATTGAAAACCCGGATGTCTTCCAGATCGACCGCAAAGGCGCGCGCAATCACCTTTCCTTTGGCTTTGGCGTCCATCGCTGCATGGGGAATCGTCTGGCGGAATTGCAACTCCGTATACTTTGGGAGGAACTGCTTGAGCGTTTTGATGACATCAAAGTGCTGGAGGAGCCCGAGTGCGTGCAATCGAACTTTGTGCGTGGATATAGCAAGATGATGGTTCGGCTTTCGGGCAGAAAGAATAATAAAACTGAGGGAAAGTCACCGTGATAGCGGTTGAACCGCCGCGCCGTATCGGGAGTGGTTGAGGTTGTGGTGAGGCACTCCTCACTGCAAAGTCACCCGTAGGTAGTGATGAAGGATGACTTTGATGTATGACGACTTCTCAGGGGGTCTCAAAATCCGTTTCTGACCATAGACTAAGCTGGCCATCGTCATGGTGTTTTCTGACCCGGAAATAGCGGGTGCCGCTACCCAACGAAGAGTGCTCGATTTCATAGTAGTTACGTCGCCAGCCTGAAAGGTCGACGATGGGCGAGGAAAAATCGGCATTGTCATCAATCTGCAGATCGTAGGTAAAGCCCGTTGCTGTGACGATCTGCGCTTTGTGTTCCGGGGTCGCACCACTAGCGACGCTCCTTCGGCGATGTTTGCACTTCAACCTCAAAGGTTGTTCCAGCTGCGGTGCTGTGAGGTTTGCGAGATCACAACTTCCCTTTGGTATTTCCTCAGTAAACTCAGGGGTCTCTGTGGTAAAGCGCTTTCACGGTTTTGGTTTTTTTGCGTGTAGCCTATTGCGTGAAACGTGATGTGTAAAAATAAAAAAGGGCGCCGAAGCGCCCTTTTTGTACTGCATCTGAGGGTGATTTAATCCCAGCTCAGTGCACCACCCACTTGGTACTCAGTCACCCGCGTTTCGAAGAAGTTCTTCTCTTTACGCAGGTCCATGATTTCGCTCATCCACGGGAACGGGTTGTTCACGCCTTTGAACTGCTCCGGCAGGCCCAGCTGGGCGAGACGGCGGTTGGCGATGAACTGCAGATACTCTTCCATCATGGCGGCGTTCATGCCGAGTACACCGCGTGGCATGGTGTCGCGGGCGTACTGGATTTCCAGCTCGGTGCCTTCCAGGATCATCTGGGTGGCTTTGTCGCGCATGGCCTGGTCCCACAGGTGCGGGTTTTCCAGTTTGATCTGGTTGATGACGTCTACGCCGAAGTTCACGTGCATGGATTCGTCACGCAGAATGTACTGGAACTGCTCGGCGACACCGGTCATCTTGTTGCGGCGGCCCATGGAGAGGATCTGGGTGAAGCCACAGTAGAAGAAGATGCCTTCCAGTACGCAGTAGAACGCGATCAGGTTTTCCAGCAGTGCCTTGTCGGTTTCCACGGTGCCGGTCTTGAACTCCGGATCGGACAGGTCGCGGGTGTACTGGATTCCCCACTGGGCCTTCTTGGCCACGGCAGGAATCTCGCGGTACATGTTGAAGATCTCACCTTCATCCATGCCCAGGGACTCGATGCAGTACTGGTAGGCGTGGGTGTGGATCGCTTCTTCAAAGGATTGACGCAGGATGTACTGACGACACTCCGGGTTGGTGATCAGGCGGTAGATGGCCAGCACCAGGTTGTTGGCAACCAGGGAGTCGGCGGTGGAGAAGAAACCCAGGTTACGCTTGACGATGCGGCGCTCGTCTTCGGTCAGTCCGTCAGGCTTTTTCCACAGCGCCAGGTCGGCGTTCATGTTCACTTCCTGGGGCATCCAGTGGTTGGCGCAGCCATCCAGGTATTTCTGCCAGGCCCAGTCGTATTTGAACGGTACCAGCTGGTTGAGGTCGGCGCGGCAGTTGATCATGCGCTTGTCGTCCACTTCCACACGACCGGCAGTGCCTTCCAGCTCGGCAACGCCTTCGGCTACGTCCATTTCGGCCACGGCGGCCTGGGCGCGTTCGACGGCGTCGGTTACGGCGTTGTCGGTTCGTCCTCGCAGCTCATCGTTTCCTGAATCTCCAGCATCCGCTGCACTTCCCGGTGCCGGTGCTTGAGGTGCAGATGCCGCTTGGTCAGAAACCGTCTCAGATTGCGGCGGCGTTGCGGGCTTTGGTTGCGGCTTGGCGGCAGGCGTCTCTTGCGCATTGAATTCGTCCCAGCTCAGCATGTGTCTCTCTCCATTCCGTTCTTACAAGGTTGGTGGTGGTGATCACCGCTTGCGTATTCTTCTGCCGGTCGGACATCAGAAGTCTGACGTCGGACGCTTTTATCTTTTGTCGTCAGACGTCCGACGCTCAGGCGTCCGACCCTTTCCGGTAGCGCAGGTCTTGGGTATTTCCCAAGACCTGGCTGGCTACGGTTACTGACAAGCCTCACAATCCGGGTCATCGATGGAGCAGGCTTGCGGCACATCCGCGGCCTGGCCGAACTCTGCGGCGGGCTCTTCCACTTTGGAGGAGACGCGGTTCAGCTTGCCATCGTTGATGGTGGACTTTTCTGCCTGGGTGGCACCGATGGCGCGCAGGTAGTAAGTGGTTTTCAGGCCTACCAGCCACGCCATCTTGTACGTGACATCCAGTTTCTTGCCGTTGGCTTCGGCGATGTACAGGTTCAGGGACTGGGCCTGGTCGATCCATTTCTGGCGACGGCTGGCGGCTTCCACCAACCAGCGCGGCTCTACCTCGAACGCGGTACGGAACTGTTCCTTGAGGTCGGCCGGAATACGCTCGATGGGCTGTGCTGAGCCATCGTAGTACTTCAGGTCGTTGACCATCACGTTGTCCCACAAGCCGCGCTCTTTGAGGGCGTTCACCAGATACGGGTTCACCACGGTGAACTCGCCGGACAGGTTCGATTTCACGTACAGGTTCTGATAGGTGGGCTCAATGGATTGCGACACCCCGGTAATGTTGGCAATGGTCGCGGTCGGCGCGATCGCCATCACGTTGGAGTTACGCATGCCTTTTTTGGCCATCTCGCGAACGCTGTTCCAGTCCAGAGTCTGGCTACGGTCGACTTTGCAGTATTCCTCGCCACGCTGTTTCACCAGAATGTCGATGGAATCGATGGGCAGGATGCCCTGGCTCCACAGGGAACCATCGAACGTCTCGTAGGCGCCGCGCTCTTCCGCCAGTTTGGCGGAAGCCTGAATGGCGTAGTAGCTCACGGCTTCCATGGAGTTGTCGGCAAACTGGACGGCGTCGCTGGAGGCGTAGCTGATGCCTTGCTTGTACAGGGCATCCTGGAAACCCATGATGCCCAGGCCAACCGGGCGGTGTTTGAAGTTGGAGTTCTTCGCCTGGGGCACGCTGTAGTAATTGATGTCCACCACGTTATCGAGCATGCGCACAGCGGTGTTGATGGTGCGCTGCAGCTTCTCGGTATCCAGGCCGTTTTCGTCCACGTGCTGTGCCAGGTTCACGGAACCCAGGTTGCAGACGGCGATTTCATCCTTGTTGGTGTTCAGGGTGATCTCGGTGCACAGGTTGGAGGAGTGCACCACGCCCACGTGCTGCTGCGGGCTACGCAGGTTGCACGGATCCTTGAAGGTGAACCACGGGTGGCCGGTTTCGAACAGCATGGACAGCATCTTGCGCCACAGGTTGATGGCCGGGATGCGCTTGAAGTGCTTCAGTTCGCCGCTGCGGGTCTGCTCTTCGTACGCCAGGTAGGCTTTCTCGAAAGCTTCGCCGTACAGGTCGTGCAGGTCCGGGGTGTCGTTGGGGCTGAACAGGGTCCAGTCCTGCTCGTTGAGCACGCGCTTCATGAACAGGTCCGGAATCCAGTTGGCGCTGTTCATGTCGTGGGTACGGCGGCGGTCGTCACCGGTGTTCTTGCGCAGCTCGAGGAATTCCTCGATGTCCATGTGCCAGGTTTCCAGGTAGGCACACACGGCGCCTTTGCGCTTGCCACCCTGGTTCACGGCCACGGCGGTGTCGTTGACGACTTTCAGGAACGGCACCACGCCCTGGGATTTGCCGTTGGTGCCTTTGATGTAAGAGCCAAGCGCGCGCACCGGGGTCCAGTCGTTACCCAGGCCGCCGGCAAACTTGGACAGCATGGCATTGTCCTGGATAGCACCGTAGATGCCGTGCAGATCATCCGGCACGGTGGTCAGGTAGCAGCTGGACAGCTGCGGACGCAGGGTGCCGCTGTTGAACAGGGTCGGGGTAGAGCTCATGTAGTCGAAGCTGGACAACAGGTTGTAGAACTCGATGGCGCGCTCTTCACGGTTGTCTTCTTCGACGGCCAGGCCCATGGCGACACGCATGAAGAAGCACTGCGGCAGCTCGATGCGGGTGTCGTTATGGTGAATGAAGTAACGGTCGTACAGGGTCTGCAGGCCCAGGTAGGAGAACTGCAGGTCACGGTCGCCATTGATGGCCGCGCCCAGTTTTTCCAGGTCGTACTCACCCAGCTGCGGAGAGAGCAGCTCAAGCTCAATGCCCCGGCTGATGTACGCCTGCAGGGCGGCACCGTAAAGGGTGTTCATTTCTTCGTGGCTGGCACGCTCGGCCACGCCCAGGAACTGAAGGGCCTCGGCGCGGATCTTGTCCATCAGCAGGCGGGCGGTGACCTGGGAGTAGTTGGGCTCCACTTCGATCATGGTGCGCGCGGTGATCACCATGGAGGTGTTCACGTCGTTGATGGAGACGCCGTCGTACAGGTTCTTCACGGTTTCGGTGATGATCTTGTCTGCGTTGACATCGGCAAGACCGTCACAGGCGGAGCGGATCAGGTGCTCAAGACGCGCCATGTCCAGTGGCGCCTTGCTGCCGTCTTCCATGGTGACGTTCATGTCGACCTTGTGGGTCGGCTCGGGCAGTTGGGTCGCGGCTTGTTCGGCACGCTTGGTGGCCTGGCGCTCACGGTAGAGTACGTAGTCGCGGGCAACCTTGTGCTCGCCGTTACGCATTAGCGCCAGTTCTACCTGATCCTGAATCTCTTCAATATGGATGGTGCCGCCGGAGGGCATACGACGCTTGAAGGTCGCGCTGACCTGCTCGGTCAGACGGGCCACCACGTCATGGATACGGGAAGAGGCGGCAGCGGTACCGCCTTCTACGGCCAGAAATGCCTTGCTGATGGCCACGGTGATCTTGTCATCATCGTAGCTGACAACCTTGCCGTTGCGCTTGATGACGCGCAGCTGGCCCGGTGCCGTGCTGGCAATGTTCTGGTCCTGTTCGGTGCTGTCACCGGCCTGGGCGGCGGCGCCCTGTGGGTTCTGGCTCATATCCGTTTGCATGGTGCCCTCTCCGTTGTACTCGTTGTGGTGCTGTTCTGTCTGTTGTGTGGTCTTGCTGCTGATGTCAGCAGGGTGCGTGGGGCTAACCACGCAAAGCGCCATGACACTGGATCATGGCGCAAAAAACGCATTGTTGCGGGTGGTGTGGGCTGAATTGCCTGTTAACCACTATATCTTGTGTCCCTTCCATGAGTCTGCCGTTGTCCCTGAGTGGTTGAAATGCTCTAAGCGGCTGATCGCGCTGGCATTTTTCATGTTGATTACGGACAGATTGAAAACTCGTGACCGTTTAACAAAAACCCAACATATTGGGGTCGGCGCTCGAGTTCAGTACAAGTTATAGTTGGCATCGCGGTTTTGCAAGCATTTCGCCTGGGGAAATTTTGTGGATAAGTTGTGGAGCAATGTGGGTGCATTGCCGGCGCACTTTTTCCGTGCGGGGGAACACTAGATATTGTGTTTGTCAACGGAAAAGCCACCCCGAAATCGGGGCCTGAGGCGCCTTACAACCTTCCTGCAGGTTGCCGTGGGGAATGCGGATGCGTATAAACATGCGGTAGGGATACGTTTGTAACAGTTGCCGGGTTGGCACTGCGAACAACGACAATAATGACAGGACATCTAAAAGGATAAGGACGGGATGACAACGGTTCAGGATAACCCGCCAGCCATCATGATCGTGGAAGACGATGAGCGTCTCGCCGATCTGACCTGTGAATATCTTCAAGCCAATGGACTCGATGTGACCGTCGTCAGTGACGGGGAAGAGGCCATTCGCCGGATTCGTGCCGAGCAGCCGGATCTGGTGGTTCTCGATCTTATGTTGCCGGGAGCAGACGGATTGACCGTGTGCCGGGAAGTCCGCAGCGCGTACAAGAACCCGATTCTTATGCTGACGGCCCGAACCGACGACATGGACCAGGTGCTGGGCCTGGAAATGGGGGCGGACGATTATGTGGCCAAGCCGGTGAAGCCGCGGGTACTGCTGGCACGGATTCGTGCCCTGCTGCGCCGGGTGGAAACTGACAGCGAACGCGATAACTCTCCGGCACGGTTGGAATTCGGTGTCCTGGTGATCGACAACTCCGCCCGGGAAGTCACCCTGGCAGGGGAATCTGTGGATCTGACCAGCGCGGAATACGACCTGCTGTGGTTGTTGGCGTCCAACGCCGGCACGGTGTTGTCTCGCGAAACCATTTTCGAAAAACTGCGCGGCATTCAATACGACGGCCAGGACCGTTCCATCGATGTGCGCATTTCGCGGATTCGACCCAAGGTCGGGGATGACCCGGAAAACCCCAAGCGTATCAAGACCGTGCGCTCCAAGGGGTATCTGTTCGTCAAGGAAATCGGCGCGGCCTGATCTGTCTGCCGCACGCGGGTGACGTTTGAATAGTATTTTCCTGCGGCTCTACGGGGGCTTGTTGCTGGCACTGTGTTTTATCGGTGCCATCACCTATGCCTCTGTAGAACTGGTAAACCACTACCGCTCGGACCTGTACCGGGAAGCCATGGCTCGCGGCACCTTCTACCTGATGGCAGAGGGGTATCAGCGCTATGAGTCCCAGGAGCGGGAACGCTGGAGCCAGGTGCTCAGCAAGCTGTTCAATGCCGAGATCACCCTGAAAAATGCACAGGAACTGCAACTGGGTTATCGCGAGGATCTGCATCTGAGCGATGGTCTGGTGGTCATGCGGCTCAACGACAGCGAGGGCTATGCGGACATTCTGTTCCAGCTGCCCGGTGAAGATGCCTATATCACCACCCGCATGACCAAGGTCTCCGAGCAGCAGGCGCGGGCCACGGCGGTGCTGATCCTCAATCACCTGTCTCACTTTCCGGAAGCCGAATGGCAGCCAGCGCTGGCGAGGCTGCAACAGCACTTTGGCTATAGCCTGAGTCTGGTGAGCCGCGACAGTGTCAGCCTCGACGATGAGCAGGAGCAGAGGCTCAACCGCCGCGAGGTGGTGATTGCCCTGGATGACAGTACCCGCCGTGATTCCAGTATCCGGATTTTTGCTCCGGTAGCGCAGACCGGCATGTTGTTGATGCTGGGGCCTCTGAGCCTGTTTGATCAATTTCCGATTGAGTTGTTGCTGATTGCCGGGGCGCTGAGTTTGCTGGCGGTGGCATTTGCGACCTATCTGCAGGTCAGTCCGTTACAGAGACGTCTCAAGCAGCTGGACCGGGCAGTAAGCCAGTTGGGTACCGGAGACCTGGGCGCGTACGCCAATATCGAGGGCAACGATGCCATCGGGCAGGTAGCGGCGACGTTTAACGGCATGACCGCGCACATTCGCAGGCTGATCGAATCACAGCGAGAAATGACCCGGGCCGTGAGTCACGAGTTGCGCACCCCGGTTGCGCGGCTGCGTTTTGGATTGGAGATGCTGGCTGATATCGAGTCCGCCGACATGCGTCGGGAAAGACTCAACGCCATGGATCATGACATCGAACAGCTTGATCAGCTGATCGATGAGATTCTCACCTATGCCCGCCTCGAGCAGGGCACCCCGAACATCGAGTTCAAACCGGTGGTAGTGGCAGAGCTGTGTGAGCAACTGCGAGAAGAGCTGGAGACGATTCGGGGGGATACCACCATTACGGTCGAATGTGCCAACCCCCGGCTGGATGTGGAAGCCGAGGAACGCTACCTGCATCGTGTGCTGCAAAACCTGGTCACGAATGCGCTGCGGTATGCCGGCTCTTCCATCGTTATGCGGGTGTCGGAATCCGACGGGCAGGTGGTGATCCATGTGGATGATGACGGCCCCGGCATTCCCGAGCATGAGCGCGAGCGGGTTTTCAAGCCGTTTGCCCGGCTGGATAAAAGTCGTCATCGGGCCAGTGGCGGTTACGGACTGGGGCTGTCTATCGTGAAGCGTATCGTGGACTGGCATGGTGGGGTCATTCGCGTCGAAGAGAGCCCGGCGGGTGGCGCCCGATTTACCGTGGAGCTTCCGCGTACCCAGCAGGAACAGCACGTTCTGGTACGTATGGGCTGAAGTCCGGCTTTGTCCATAAACCTGTCCGAAATCGCGTAATCTGTTGGTCTGCCGGCAGGTAAAATGCCGCGGCTTTTGCGTCTCTGTCGATCATGGATGAGCACGCAAGACATTATTCAGAGGTTCTCAAAACAACAAGGTGTTCGCCGCATGTCATACATCCTCTCCATTGATCAGGGCACCACTAGCACCCGTGCCATTGTCTTCAATGCCGATGGCCATGCCCTGGGGCAGGCACAGAAGGAATTTCGCCAGCACTTCCCGTCAGATGGCTGGGTGGAGCACGACGCCAAGGAAATCTGGAACGATACCTTGACGCTGTGTCGTGAGGCACTGCGCAACGCGCATGTGGAGGCGCAGCAGCTGGCGGCCATCGGTATTACCAATCAGCGCGAAACCACCGTCCTGTGGGACCGTGCCACGGGCGACCCGTTGGCCCGGGCGATCGTCTGGCAGGACCGGCGCACCGCATCCACCTGTGAGGCCTTGCGTGATGAGGGGCATGAGGGGGTCGTGCGTGAGCGCACCGGTTTGTTGCTGGACCCGTACTTTTCGGCCACCAAGCTGGCCTGGTTGCTGGACAATGTGCCGGGTGCACGGCAACGGGCCGAGGCAGGGGAGCTGGCCTTTGGCACCATCGATTGCTGGTTGTTATGGCAGCTGACCCGCGGCAAGGTGCACGCGACCGATGCCACCAATGCGTCGCGGACCCTGCTGTTTGATATCCATCGCCAGTGCTGGGACGAGGAGTTGCTGGCGCTGTTTCAGGTGCCCGCTTCAGTGTTGCCAGAGGTGCGGGACAGCGCCGGTGAGTTTGGGCTGACTTGCCCGGAGTTGCTGGGGGCGGCGGTACCGGTGGCAGGCATTGCCGGGGACCAGCAAGCGGCACTGGTTGGCCAGGCCTGTTTCGAGCCTGGGATGGTGAAAAGCACCTATGGCACGGGCTGTTTCATGGTCATGAACACCGGAGATGCGGTGGTTTCGGAAAACCGCTTGCTGACCACCGTTGGCTACCGGGTCAACGGCAAGACAACGTATGCCCTTGAGGGCTCTATCTTTGTCGCGGGGGCGGCGATCCAGTGGTTGCGTGATGGGCTTAACCTGATTCGCGATGCCAGTGAGACGGAAGCCCTGGCGCGTCGTGCCGGTTCCGCTGGCGGGGTGTACCTGGTGCCGGCATTTACCGGCCTGGGGGCGCCCTGGTGGGACCCGCATGCGCGTGGTGCGTTGCTGGGACTGACCCGGGATACAGGCATTGCCGAAGTGGTCACCGCGGGCCTTGAAGCGGTGTGTTACCAGTCACGGGATTTGCTCGATGCCATGGCGGCGGACTGCGGTACCCGTCCCACGACCTTGCGAGTGGATGGGGGCATGGTGGTGAACAACTGGCTGAGCCAGACCTTGTCTGATGTGCTGGGTGTCTGTGTGGATCGCCCGCAGGTGACCGAAACCACGGCGCTCGGCGCTGCCTATCTGGCCGGTCTGGGGGTTGGCTTGTACGACTCGCTGGAAGCGGTTGCGTCGCGCTGGCAGTGTGAGCGCGAGTTTGCGCCAGCACTGGAAGAGTCTGACCGGGAGCGTCGTTATCAAGGTTGGCGAGATGCCGTGGCACGGGTCTGCCGGGACGCGGGTCAGTAACTTTTCGGAGTCTCTTGCGCTTCCGTTTTCCCTCTCCGCTTGCAAGCAATCTCCCACAGCGGGCAGGTCCCCACTGCTAGCCAGCACAAAGTGTGGGAACGGTGGCACCACCGCGAGTGAAGAGCCTGGTGAGGCAATCGCGGTCGAACGACCGCTCCCACTCTATTGCCTGCTGCCTGTGGCCGGTCTGCAGGCTGGCAAATCCGGATGCAGGCACGAGTCGCCCCTTCGTTTGCATGCAATCTCTCCCAGCGGACACTTCCCTACTGCAAGCCACCACAAACTGTGGGAGCGGTGCTTCCACCGCGAATGAAGGGCCGGCGAGGGCCTCGCGGCCGGATCGCCGCTCGCGCTTTGCAGCTCTGCTTCCTCAAGTAAATCAGATGTTTACTGGCCGCTGGCGACGGGCGGTGCGAATTGGTAGACGGTCAAACTGTGAGCCAATAGGCATTTAGCATTAGTATTGACGCATAATTAATACTAAATCGTCATATCAGTGTGGTGCGGGTGGGAGGCCACACTCTTTGGGAATCCTTAATGGATCATGCTTTGACCCTTCATCCTGCAGCCATGCAGGGCCAGCGAGTGCGCCGGGTATTGTTTGCCATCCTGGCGGGAGGCGGTGCCCATACGCTGCTGTGCTGGATCACGCTGCAGCTGGATTTTTTCCGCGGTGGAGATGCGGTCTTTTACCCGCTGTTCGGCATTATCTGGGGTGGCCACTTGCTGTTCATGGCGTTCATGCTGCTGGGCCTGAACCGTCGTCTTTCCGAACCTTCGATGATCTTCCCCTTGATGGTGTGGTCGACAACTGGCCTGCTGGTAACCGCACTGGTGGTCGATCAGGCCCGCCTGTGTGTAATGATGATTTTCTTCGCGGTGGTGCAACTGGGCGTATTGCAGGCGTCGCTACGCCAGTTTGTTGCTTTGGCACTGTACTGTGTGCTGAGTTACGCAGCGATTCTCGGGGTGGTGGGTCTGTACTGGCCAGAAGTGGTCGATCTGCGTGGTGAGTGGATGCAGTGGGGCCTGTTCTCGGCCATGGTGGCGGCGGTGACCCTGCTGGCATCGGAAATTTCCGCCATCCGCAGCCTGCTGGGCAAGCGGAATCAGCAATTGTCTGAGGTGGTCGAACGTATTCATGAAATGGCTGTAAAGGACGAACTGACTGGTTTCTATCGTCGTCGTCATGCCATGGAACTGCTTTCCAAGGCGTGCGGACAGGCGTCGCGAGGGGCGTTTTCTCTGGCTGTCGCGTACGTGGATCTGGATCATTTCAAACGTATCAATGATCAGTATGGGCATAGCTGCGGTGATGAAGTGCTGGTGCGCTTTGCGGAAGTGGTTCAACGTCATCTGGGAGGCCAGGATTTCGCGGCCCGCCTGGGGGGCGAGGAGTTCATGCTGGTATTGCCGGTCAGCGACCAGGCTGAGGCCGTCAACCTGCTGGAAGGGATCCTGATGGGGATGCGCAGTCAACGCTTTGACGACGCCCCGGGGTTGGCCGTGACCGCCTCGGCAGGCCTGGCCATGCTGGCCGATCAGGAGTCGCCTGCAGAGGTGGTGCGCCGGGCGGATCAGGCTCTGTATCGTGCCAAGGAATCCGGCCGTGACCGCATGATTTTGGGGGAGGCGCCATGAATCAGGACCTTCGCCAGGCAAAGCGGTTTACCCTGAATGAACGTCGTCTTCTCAAGCGCCATGGTCGCTCCGCTATTGCCATCATGGCCATGCATACACTGTTATGCGTGCTGTACTTCCGTCAAGGCTATCTCCAGATCAGTGTGGAAACCGGGTTGGCATTGCTGGCCGGGGTGTGGGGGTCGTTGTTGGCGTATCAGGTCTTGCTGGTCTCTGGCTGGACCTTGAAACTGCGTGAGCCGTCCCTGTCCCTGTTTCTTATTCTGCACTTCACCCTGGTGTTCATGGTCAGTGGCTACTATGTGGATGAGTTTCGTCTTAGTGCGGTGACGCTCTACTTTGCCGGGTTGCTGCTGGTGTCGTTCCGTTTGTCAGGAAGGACCATGGTGGGGGTGGCGCTACTGGGAAGCGGGGCCTATGCGATCATGCTCTGGCTGGCGTTGAATGATCGCTGGATCCAGCTGAGCTTTTCCGTCGAGGCTTTGCAGTGGCTGGTGTTTTCCATGATTGCCATCAGTTTTGCGATTACCGGAGGCGGTATTAACCGTCTGCGCGATACCCTGGAAGACAAGAACCGGGAGCTGGCCAAAGCGGTGGAGCAAGTGCGCGAGATGGCGATTCGAGATGACCTGACCGGGTTGTTCAATCGCCGGCATCTGCTGGAGATTCTGGAGCGCCAGCGCGCCCTCGCGGTGCGCAAGAAGCTGCCCTTCGCGGTCTGCTATGTGGATCTGGATCATTTCAAACAGATCAACGACCGCTTTGGTCATGAATGGGGCGACAGAGTGCTGCGACGGTTTTCGCAGGTGGCTATGGCAGGGATGCGCGACGGTGATTATTTCGGCCGGCTCGGAGGAGAAGAGTTCCTGTTGATCCTGCCGCAAAGCGATGAGTTGGGTGCGGTGCGTGTGGCGGAGCGACTGCGCAAGCGTTGGCGCGAAGAGAGCTTCGGCGCTGAAGGTGGCCCTGCCGCTGTCAGCTTGTCCGTCGGCGTCGCCGCCTACCGTGACACCGACACCATCGACGCCCTCATCAACCGTGCCGATGAAGGCCTGTACAAGGCCAAGAGTGGTGGGCGGGATCAGAGTCAGGTGGCTTGAAGAGCAGTTAACAGTTAACAGTTAACAGCGAAAACCCGCGGAATAACACGGGGTTGGGTTTGAAATGCATGAGGCCGCGTCCTGACTCTGGGCGCGGCCTCATGCATTTCAAATTCAGAGCATCGCGAACTCGCGAGCTGTTCACTGTTAACTATTCACTGTTAACTAAAAAAGTGACCAAATGCTTGGTCCCAAGCCTGACATGCAGGGCATCGCCTTCCAGCACGTTGATGTGGCTATCGGTCTGGCAGAGCAGGGTCTCATTGGCGCTGATGCGCAGGTGGTAGAGGATGGTGGCGCCGGTGAATTGGCGTCGGGTCACCGGCAGGGCGAGGGTGGCCGTTTCGTCGGCGACCAGGTCTTCGGGACGAAGCAAGACGTCCACGGCAGTGCCAGGTGTCAGGGTATCCTGACGTCGGCCAGAGACTTCGCCGAGACTGGTGAGTACGCTGTGGGCAGTGGTGACTTCGCCACGGAGGAAGGCACCGTAGCCGGCAAACTCGGCTACAAACCGGGTCGCAGGAGCGTGGTAGATATTATACGGGGTATCCCATTGTTCCAGCTCGCCGTGGTTCATGACGCCGACCTTGTCGGCAAGCGCAAACGCTTCCTCCTGGTCGTGAGTGACCATCAAGGCTGTGACGTTTTCCTCGCGCAGAATGTCCCCCAGCTCTCGCGCCAGCTGGCGACGCAAATCCAGATCCAGGCTGGCAAAGGGTTCGTCGAGCAACAGCAGGGCCGGGCGAGGGGCCAGTGCTCTGGCCAGTGCTACCCGCTGTTGTTGCCCGCCGGATAATTCGTGGGGGTAACGCGCTTCCATGCCGGCCAGTCGAACCCGAGCCAGGCACTCCTTGACCCGTTGATCCCGCTGTCCGGTGGGTAGCTTGCGAAGACCGAAGGCGACGTTGTCGGCAACGGTGAGATGGGGAAACAGGGCATGTTCCTGAAAGACCATGCCGAGTCCGCGCTGTTCCGGGGGCAGTTGTTGCTGGCGGCTGGAAACAGTGCGCTCACCGATACGAATGCTGCCATCGGTGACGGGTTCCAGGCCAGCAATGGCACGTAGCGTAGTGGTCTTGCCGCAACCGCTGGGGCCCAACAGACAGGCAATTTCGCCTGCCGCCAGTGACAGACTGAGATCTTTCACCACGGCCTGTTGATGGTAACCACAGGCCAGGTTTTGAATACTCAGCAACGCCTTGTTCATGGTCGTGGGCTCCACGCTTCATCAGCCTGTCGGGCGGCATGTTCCCGCCATGCAGGTTATGCAGAGGGTTGGCTCAATGCTGCCCGGTCAGCAGGAATTCCAGCAGCGCCTTCTGGGCATGCAGACGGTTTTCGGCTTCATCCCAGACCACGGCACGGGGGTCGTCCATCATCTCGTGGCTGACTTCCTCGCCGCGGTGGGCAGGCAGGCAGTGCATGAACAGGGCGTCGGCATCGGCCAGGTCCATCAGTTCCGGGGTCACTTGATAGCCTTCAAACGCATTCAGACGGCTTTCCTGCTCGTCTTCCTGTCCCATGGAGGCCCACACGTCGGTCACCACCAGATGGGCCCCCTTTACCGCTTCGCGTACATCCGCCTGCAGGCTGACCCGTTCCGGGTAGCGGCTCATCAGTGTTTGGCTGGGGGTAAATCCTGATGGGCTGCTGATCACCAGTTCAAAGTCGAAGCGGTTGGCCGCATTGATATAACTGGCACACATGTTGTTGCCGTCACCGACCCAGACCACTTTCTTGCCCTGAATGCTGCCGCGATGCTCCACGAAGGTCTGCATGTCGGCCAGCAGCTGACAAGGGTGGAAATCGTCGGTCAGCGCATTGATGACCGGCACCGCAGAATGCGCGGCAAAGGTTTCCACCGTGGCATGATCAAAGGTGCGGATCATCACCGCATCGACCATGCGTGACAGTACCCGGGCAGAGTCTTCGATCGGCTCGCCGCGGCCCAGCTGGGTATCACGGGGCGACAGGAAAATGCTGGCGCCGCCGAACTGGGTCATGGCCACTTCGAACGACACCCGGGTGCGGGTGGAAGACTTCTCGAAGATCATGCCCAGGGTCTTGCCCTGCAGGGGCTCGTGACGCTGGCCGTTGCGCTGCATGGTTTTCAGCTCAATGGCGCGCTGGATCAGGTAACCCAGTTCGTCGGAGGTCAGGTCGTTGAGGGTCAGGAAGTGGCGAGTCATGCGACCTCCTGGGCAGCGGCAAAATGGCGAATTACGGCGCTCAGGCCGTCCACCAGGGTTTGCATCTCTTGTTGGCTGATCACCAGGGGCGGCAGCAACCGGACCACGGAGCCGGCGGTCACATTGATCAGCAGGCCGGCTTCGCGCGCCAGGTTAACCAGCTCCGCGCAGGGCCGATCGAGCTGGATGGCCAGCATCAGGCCCTTCTGGCGAACGCCCGTCACCATGGCCAGGTCTGCCAGTGAGGTCTGGAAGGCCTGCTTGAGCCAGGCGCCCTTGTCGTTGACGCTGTCGACCACATCGTCGGTGAGGGTGTTGACCACCGTCAGGGCCGCGGCGCAGCCCAGCGGGTTGCCGCCATAGGTACTGCCGTGGTTGCCCGGACCAAACACGCCTTCAGCCTTGCCAGCAACCAGACAGGCGCCGATGGGGAAACCATTGCCCAGCCCCTTGGCTGTGGTCAGAACATCTGGGACCACATCTTCGCCCATACAGGCAAAGTAATGCCCGGTCCGACCGTTGCCGGTCTGGATTTCGTCCAGCATCAGCAGCCAGTCATTCTGGTCACAGAGCTGACGCAGAGCAGTGAGGTAGCCTGCATTCGGGATATTGATGCCGCCTTCGCCCTGCACTGGCTCAACCAGTACCGCCACCACATCCGGATTGCCGGCCAGCGATGCAACCGCATCCGGATCATTGAACGGCACCCGGACAAAGCCTTCTACCAACGGACCGAAGCCCTCCTGCACCTTGGCATTGGCGGTAGCCGACAAGGTGGCCATGGTACGGCCATGGAAGCTGCCTTCCATGACGGCCACCACTGGCTTGGTAATGCCTTTGCGGTTGCCATACAGGCGCGCAATCTTGATGGCGGCCTCGTTGGCTTCCGCCCCGGAATTGGAGAAAAACACGCTCTGCATGCCGCTCAGCTCACACAGACGCTGAGCCAGGGATTCCTGGGCGGGAATACGGTACAGATTGGAGGTGTGCATCAACTGCCCGGCCTGCTCGGCCAGCGTTCGGCTCACCGCCGGGTGGCAGTGTCCCAGGTTGCAGACCCCGATGCCGGAGATGGCATCCATGTACTTGTCACCGTTCTCATCGAACAGCCACACCCCTTCACCGCGCACAAACGCCACAGGCTGCCGTGCGTAGGTGGGAATCAAATATTGATGACTCATTACCCTGACTCGTTAACGCAAATTCGTCTGTTTCGGGGCGACCGAAACAAAAAACGGCAGCTATTAGCTGCCGGGAACCCCCGATAATAGCGCACATTTTAGTGAACAGTTAATAGTTAACAGTGAACAGTGAATGAGGGTAGGCTGTGGCCGGCCCGATTCGGCACGGTTTTTTAGCTGTTAACTATTAACTATTCACTGTTCATTGCCTTTATGAATCCTATCCAGCTCAGCATCTTCGCCAATCGCCTGTCCGGGATCTGTGACGAAATGGGGGCGGTGCTGCGGCTGAGTGCCCTGTCGCCCAATATCAAGGACCGGCTCGATTTCTCCTGTGCCATTTTTGATGCCGAGGGGCGTCTGTGTGCCCAGGCGGCCCATATCCCCGTGCATCTGGGGTCCATGGCCTATGCCATGGCAGATCTGGTGCGGGGGCGAGACTGGCGGGCAGGGGATCTGCTGGTGGTGAATGACCCGTATCTGGGGGGCACGCATTTACCGGATGTGACGGTCGTGTCGCCGGTGTTGGTGGAGGAGGCCTTGCTGGGCTTTGCCGTGACCCGTGCCCACCACGCCAATATTGGGGCGCATAGCCCCGGTTCCATGCCGGTGTCGACCCACCTTGAACAGGAAGGCATTGTGATCGCGCCCACCTTGCTCAAACAGCAGGGGCAATGGCAGGTGTCGTTATGTCGGCGATTGGCAGGCCTGGATGAGGCGGGCGCGCTGCCGGTAGGGAATGCCCGGTTTGCCGACTTTGCCGCTCAGACCAGTGCCTGTGAGGCGGGCGCCCGGCGTCTCGCTGAACTGGCCGGAGCGGGGGGCGCGTCTCTGGCCCAGTCCTTCGATGCACTCAATGCCTACGGCGAGCGTCGGGCGCGGGCGCGCATAGCGGAACTGCCGGATGGGGTGTACCGGTTCGAAGACTGGATGGACGATGATGGTCAGGGGCAACAGGACATTCGCATTGCCGTGTCGCTCACCATTCAGGGGGAGAATGCGGCGCTCGATTTTGCAGGTACGGACGATCAAGTGGCGGGCAACATCAACTGCCCGTTATCCGTGGCCGCCGCCGCCGCGTACTACTGTTTTCGCTGTCTGATGGATAACGATGTGCCTGCCTGTGACGGGTTGTTCCGCCCCATTACCCTGTCGGCCCCGAAAGGCTCTTTGCTGAATGCCCGGCGCCCGGCCGCCGTGGCGGCGGGCAATGTGGAAACCAGCTCGCGAGTGGTGGATGTCGTGCTGGGGGCGCTGGCCCAGGCCGCTCCGCAGGCGATCCCGGCGGCCAGTCAGGGCACCATGAATAATGTGGCCATGGGGGCGGCGGGTGAACAAGGTTGGGATTATTACGAAACCATGGCCGGTGGCACCGGAGCACACCTGACCGGGGCAGGTCTGTCGGCGGTGCACAGTCATATGACCAATACCCTCAACACGCCCATTGAGAGCCTGGAAAGTCATTATCCGTTACGTGTGCGTCGTTATGGCTTGCGCCGTGGCAGTGGCGGGGCCGGCCGCTACCCTGGAGGTGACGGGATTGTCCGGGAACTGGAGTTTCTCGGTTCGGCCAGCTTTACCCTGCTTACTGAGCGACGCCTGCGAGCCCCCTGGGGGTTGGCTGGCGGTCAGCCCGGTCTGGCCGGGGAAAACCGCTTGAATAATCAGTCTTTGCCCCCCAAGTATGAGGGACAGGCAAAAACCGGCGACCGGTTGCTTATCGCCTCCCCCGGTGGTGGCGGCTATGGGGGGCAAGAGTGATACAATGCCTTCACACGGCGCCAGACCTGGCGCAGGCAACGGCTTTCAACGAATACAGGTGAAGTAATGGATGTGTTAGAGGTCATCAAAGACCAGATCGGCAAGAACCCGGTAATCCTCTACATGAAGGGTACCCCGCAATTTCCCCAGTGCGGTTTTTCTGCCCAGGTGGTGGAAGCCATGACTGCCGTGGGCAAGCCGTTTGCCTATGTGAATATTCTTGAGGCACCGGAAATTCGCCAGACCCTGAAAGAGTATGCCAACTGGCCGACCTACCCTCAGCTGTGGGTGCAGGGCGAGCTGGTCGGTGGCTGCGACATCATCATGGATATGTACCGTTCCGGTCAGCTCAAAGAGATGGTTGATGGCGCAGTAGTAGACGGAGAAGGCGCCGAATAGCATTCGGCTAAATTCTGAACGGAATTCTGAATTTTATTCGTGAAAATTTAACATTTTTCGCCGAATTTTATTCAGCATAAAAAAACCCGGTTGAACCGGGTTTTTTTATGTTTCGCTACAAAAATCGTATCAAGAATACGTTTCAATTTTATTTCCCATCCATATAAATTCCCTTTCGCTTTGATTGGCATTACCTATCAGGAAGGGAGAAATTCATGTTGAAGCGTTCCATGCTGGCGATGGCTGTCGCCGCCACTTCTGTGCCTGCGTTTGCTGCACAATCCGTTGAAGACCTGCAAAAGCAGATTGATATTCTTGCCCAGGAAGTTGAGTCGCTGAAAGAGAATGGTTCTTCAGCCAGCCCGCTCGACAAGCTGAGCATTGGGGGTTACGGCGAGATCCATTACAACAATTATCTGGAGCGGGACAAAGACGACCAGATCGATGCACACCGTTTCGTACTCTTCTTTGGCTACGATTACAGCGACAAGGTACGTTTCTTCTCCGAATTCGAGCTGGAGCACAGCTTGGCCGGTGAGGGTAAACCCGGTGAAGTGGAGCTGGAACAGGCTTATATCCAGATTGATACGACGGCCAATACCAAGCTGACACTGGGGCAATTCCTGGTACCGGTGGGGATTCTGAACGAAACTCACGAGCCGGATACGTTCTACGGCGTTGAGCGCAACAATCTGGAAAGCAAAATTATCCCGGCCACCTGGTGGGAAGCGGGTGCCATGTTTTCACAGGATCTGGGCGCGGGCCTGACTTATGATATCGCCGGGCACTCCGGGCTGAATATGTTCACCACCGGTGGCGCGCCCAACAAGATTCGCAGTGGTCGCCAGAAGGTCGCTGAGGCGAATGGCAACAAGGGCGCGGTAACTGGCCGCGTACGTTATGCCGGCCTGCCAGGCCTGGATGTGGCCGCTACCGTTCAGTACCAGCAGGACGTTTTCCAGGCCGAGCCCGGGTTTGATTCCGTGGCAGGGGTACTGATTGAGGCACACGCCCGATATACCCTGGGTGCAGCCACCTTTACCGTTCAACATGCCCAGTGGGAATTTGATGATGCCATCGGGGTTGAAGCGGCCGAGGAGCAAAGCGGTTTGATGGGTGAAATTTCCTACAAGCTGACTGAAAAATTCGGCGTATTTGCCCGTCACACCGAGCTGGACTGGAATGATGGTGGGGCGGATCTGGAAAACACCGAGCGTACCGACAGCACCGCTGGCGTGAACTACTGGATCATGCCACGGGTCGTGTTGAAAGCGGACTACACCGATGTGCACTACGACACCGACGGCAAGGACAACGATGCTGACGACAACATCAGCCTCGGCATTGGCTGGAGCTTCTGATCCTTGCGTAATCGGCTGATGAAACACACAGCAGGGCTTGCCCTGCTGTTGTGTCTGTTTTCTCCGGCAGGGGCGGAAGATGTCTATCTGTCCGTGCCGGACTATATGGCCCAGCAGTTTGTGACGGTGCCACCGCCGGCCATGCTGTGGCTTGATGAAACCCAGCGCAAGGCCGCCCTTGCCCTGTCCGGTGAAGATCCCGGCTTTCGTCAGCGTTACTGGCGGGCTGACGGAAAATCCGCATGGGTGATCAATGTGATCGGCAAGGACCATCCCATAACCCTTGGTATCAGCGTCAAAGACGGTAAGATTGCCCAGTTGAGTGTGCTGATCTATCGGGAGTCCCGCGGCTGGGAAGTTCGCCATCCGTTTTTTACCCGGCAGTTTGATCAGGCACAGCTGAATCGCGGCAAGCTGGACCGCAATATCGATAATATTACCGGTGCCACCTTGTCTGTCAGGGCGTTGCAGCGGGCCGCACGGCTTGCCTTGTGGTTGGACCAGCAGCTGCCCTAACCGATCTGCGTTGTTGTCAGGGGATGTCCATGGGGACCCGAAAACCGACCCGCCAATGGCGGCGCTGGCATCGTTGGCTGGGGCTGGCGGTGGCCATTCCTGTGCTGGTGTTGTCTGTGACCGGTGTGTTGCTCAATCACATCGAATCGTTGTCCTGGGCCTCGCGTCCGTTACCCCCTGCTCTGGCTCGCTGGTATGGCGCGGTATTACCTGATTCGCTCCGTGGTGTCTCGCTGGAAGGCAACTGGTATGCCCAGCTGGAAGAGCGCCTGTTTATCAACGAGACGAACGCGTTTTACTGCAAGGGCCCCTTGAAAGGGGTGGTGCAGGTGCCGCCACTGATCGTGGCTGGCTGCGCGGACGAGTTATTGCTGGTGGCCGAGGGTTACCAGCTGGTGGAACGTATCGGGCCCGCCTATGGGCTGCCAGACTATGAACAGCTGGGCCGCAGTGATGCCGGGCTGATACTCAAGCGCCCGGAGGGGCTGCTGCGATTTGATGTTAATCAACTGACCAGTGCACCGTATTCTGGGCCATGGCAGGCAGTGGCGCTCCGCCGTCTGCCGCAGGATCTGGAGCAGGCAATTTTGCGCCAGAGTGTGCCGGAGTCCCTCAACTGGCAGCGCTTTCTTCAAGACCTTCACGCAGGCCGCATTTTGGGTCTGGCCGGCCAGTTGCTGATGGATCTGGCGGCGTTGGTGCTGGCCATTCTGGCGGTCACTGGCAGTATTATCTGGGCCCGCACCCGTCGCTGAGTGGCGGTAATTTGAACAATTGAGCGCTCTCAGCGAGAAAGCCGGTTGCATGACGGCCGGGAATCCCGATGATAGGGCGCAGCCTTGGGTGGCATGATGCTGCCCGTCACGTTGACATAACTGGAGAAGCAAAATGGCCGTACTGGTTGGTAAGCCCGCACCCGATTTTACTGTTCCCGCTGTACTGGGCGATGGCAGCATCGTTGATTCGTTCACTCTGTCCGAAGCCATCAAGGGCAAATACGGCCTGGTATTCTTTTACCCGCTGGATTTCACCTTTGTATGCCCGTCCGAGCTGATCGCTCTGGATCACCGCATGGATGCCTTCAAGGAGCGTGGTGTAGAAGTTGTTGGTGTGTCCATCGACAGCCATTTCACCCACAACGCCTGGCGTAACACCCCGGTCAACGAAGGCGGTATTGGGCCGGTGAAATACACCCTGGCGGCTGACATGAACCACACCATTGCCCAGTCCTACGACGTGGAGTCTGAAGGTGGCATGGCGTTCCGGGGTGCCTTCCTGATCGACAAGAATGGCGTGGTACGCAGCCAGATCGTTAACGACCTGCCGCTGGGTCGTAACATGGAAGAGCTGATTCGCCTGGTTGACGCGCTGCAGTTCCACGAAGAGCACGGTGAAGTGTGCCCGGCGGGCTGGCAGAAAGGTGACTCCGGCATGAACGCTTCTCCGGAAGGGGTTGCCGAGTACCTGTCAGGCAACGCTGACAAGCTGTAAATCGCCTCAGCACAAAGAAAAAAGGGCGCCAGAAATGGCGCCCTTTTTTTGTGCTGCAGGCTTCTCGCGTCAGGCTAGCGGTGTTTTAGCGTGCATGCATGGAGCGTGTTAGCGTGCAAACCGCCAATCAATCCAGGGCCTTGGCCAGGGTTGGCGGCATTTCGCCGGCGGGCGGGGGCGGCCAGCCGCCCAGATCGCGGAAGCGGTTGACCATGGAGCAGAACAGTTCTGCGGTACGGGTAGCGTCGTACAGGGCCGAGTGGGCTTCTCGCTGGCTGAAACGGATGCCGGCGGCTTCGCAGGCCTTGGCCAAAACGGTCTGGCCGTACACCAGCCCGGCCAGCGCGGCCGTATCGAAGCTCGAGAAGGGGTGGAACGGGTTGCGCTTGATGTCGGCGCGCTCGGCGGCGGCGTTCATGAAGCCCAGATCAAAGAAGCTGTTGTGGCCGACCAGCACGGCGCGGTTGCAACCATGCTTTTTCACTGCCTTTCGCACTGGTTCAAACACACCTTTCAGGGCCGTTTCTTCGTTCACCGCGCCGCGCAGTGGGTTGTGGGGGTCGATCCCGGTAAAGTCCAAAGCGGCCTGCTCGATATTGGCGCCGGGGAACGGGTCCACATGGAACTGGATGCGGGTAGAGGGGCGCAGGTAGCCCTGGGCGTCCATATCAATCAGGACGGCGGCGATTTCCAGCAAGGCATCGGTACTGGCATTGAATCCCCCGGTTTCCACGTCGATGACTACCGGCAGAAACCCCCGAAACCGCAGCGCCAGGCTGGGGTGCTGATCGCTCATGATGACTCCAACAGACAAAAAGCCCCGGCTCAGGCGCTGGGCCTGGCCGGGAAGTCGCTATGCTACCGGAATCCCGGCGGTGGCGACAGGTGACGTCGGCACGGGCGGGCGGGTACAATACGCGACCTCGATTCACCGGGTGGCCGCGACTGCGCTGACGACCACCCTTTTGCGGAGTCTTTCAATGTCCAAGATCAACAAGGTAGTGCTCGCTTATTCCGGCGGCCTGGATACCTCGGTTATCGTTAAATGGCTGCAGGATACCTACGACTGTGAGGTCGTCACCTTTACCGCCGATATCGGCCAGGGTGAGGAAGTGGAGCCGGCCCGCGCCAAGGCAGAAGCCATGGGCGTGAAGGAAATCTACATTGAAGACCTGCGCGAAGAATTCGTCCGTGATTACGTCTATCCCATGTTCCGCGCCAACACCATCTATGAAGGTGAGTACCTGCTGGGGACCTCTATTGCCCGCCCGCTGATTGCCAAGCGGTTGGTGGAAATCGCCCAGGAAACCGGGGCGGATGCCATTTCCCATGGTGCGACCGGCAAGGGGAATGACCAGGTGCGTTTCGAGCTGGGTGCCTACGCGCTGGCCCCCGGCATCCAGGTGATTGCCCCGTGGCGTGAGTGGGATCTGAACTCCCGCGAAAAACTGATGGCCTACTGTGAAGAGCGCAACATCCCGGTGGATTTCTCCAGCAAGAAGAAGAAATCCCCGTATTCCATGGATGCCAACCTGCTGCACATCTCCTACGAGGGCGGCAACCTGGAAGACCCATGGTGGGAAGCAGAAGAAGACATGTGGCGCTGGAGCGTGAGCCCGGAAGCGGCCCCGGACCAGCCTACTTACATTACTCTGGGTTTCGAGAAAGGCGACATCGTGTCCATCGACGGCGAGCGTCTGAGCCCGGCCGAGGTGCTGACCAAGCTGAACAAGCTGGGTGGCGACAATGGTATTGGCCGTCTGGATATCGTGGAAAACCGCTACGTGGGCATGAAGTCCCGCGGCTGCTACGAAACCCCCGGTGGCACCATTATGCTGCCGGCGCACCGTGCCATTGAGTCTCTGACCCTGGATCGTGAATCCGCGCACCTGAAAGATTCCGTGATGCCGAAGTATGCCGAGCTGGTCTACAACGGTTACTGGTGGAGCCCGGAGCGTCTGGCCCTGCAGAAGCTGATCGATGCGACCCAGGAACACGTCAACGGTGAAGTACGCATGAAGCTCTACAAGGGCAATGCCACCGTGGTGGGGCGTCGCTCCGACAACGACAGCCTGTTCGATGCTTCCATTGCCACGTTCGAGGACGATGCGGGTGCCTATGACCAGAAAGATGCGGAAGGCTTTATCAAGCTGAACGCCCTGCGTCTGCGCATTGCGGCCAAGAACGGTCGCAAGCTGAGCTGATTGACGAACGTCGAACGCTGAGCGAAACCGCCGCTGGCCGAGAGGCCGCGGCGGTTTTTTGTTTCTGGCGAGTCATTTTGCTGAACCTGCGATTTACATAACGCAAAGGAAACGCCCTTTAATTTGTACCATGGTCACAACTAGGCTCTGGGGATCGACAATAACAACATTCGACCCTGGGGAGATCCGGTTATGTTTCTGCCGTCCTTGCATCGTCGCGCTCTGTTGGCCGCGACCCTGGCTCTGGTTATCAGTGGTTGCGGTGGAGAGAGTGACAGTACTGCGCCATCGCCGAACAGTGCGGCCCCTGCCGACACGGGCACGACGGCCACCCCCAATACCCCGTCCGAGCCTGATCCCGTTCCCCCGGCGCCAACCTCCCGTGATGTGATTTTTGTGGGTAACAACTGGGAAGGCATGATCGATGTGGTCGACCGGGACACCCATGAGCGGCTGGGGCGGATCAACGGGATTCCCGACAAGCAGGCCCGCGAGGCTGCCATCGTGCTGAACCCGGTGGACCTGGTGTTCTTTATCGCCATTCAGCAATTTATTGGCGAGGGGCATCACCAGTACGTGGATGACATGTATAGCTCCAACGATGGTCGTCTGCTGATTGTTTCCCGGCCCAGCTATGCTGATGTGGTGGCGCTGGACATTGCCAGTGGCGAGATCGAATGGCGCTTCGAGGTTGACGGCAATCGCTCCGATCACATGGCCATCTCCCCGGACGGCAAGCATGTGGCTGTGTCGGCCTCCACCGGTAATGTGGTGCATGTGCTCGACGTGCAGACCGGGGAAGAGGTCGGCCGGTTTCCGTCAGGGAACTCGCCCCACGAGAATGTGTATTCCGAGGATGGAAAACGGATTTACCACGCCAGCATTGGTCATGTGTTTACCCCGCTGGACCGTGATCCGCTGAAAAAGCTCAAGGGCGAGCGGGTATTTCAGGTGGTGGACGCCGAGACGTTCGAGATCCTGCGCAAGCTGGACATCAAGACCAAGCTGGAAGAGGCCGGGTATGCCGACCTGAGCCCGGCCGTGCGGCCCATGGCCCATACCCATGACGAGCGGTATTTCTACTTCCAGCTGTCATTTCTCCATGGCTTTATCGAGTACGACATGGAAGAGGACCGGATTACCCGGGTGGCGTCGCTCCCCAACCTGATCCCCGATACGCCGCAGGAAGTGTACGTCAACGACTCTGCCCATCACGGCATTGCGCTGAGCGCCGACAACACCACCCTGTGTGTGGCCGGCACCATGAGCGACTATGTGGCGCTGGTAAACCGGGAGACCTTCGAGTACTCGCTCAAGACCGGCATTGGTGAAAAGCCCTACTGGGTCACCACCAGTGAAGATGGCGAGCATTGCTACGTGTCCTGGAGTGGCACCGACCAGATGTCCATTTTCCATTATGCCAGCGGGCAGGAAGTGGCCCGGGTCGATGTGGGAGACCACCCCCAGCGGATTCGTGAAGGGCGGGTGCCGATCGCCTGGGTCGAGGCCCAGGGCTCGCTCTTTCTTCCCTGAGCCGGCGGGTTGTACGGCCGCCATGACGGTGGCCTGGATGACGGAAACCTTAGACGAAAGTGCCAGTTATAGACTGGCACTTTCGTCGCTTTAGTGATCCCTGTCCCGCTTGTGCTGCGGGCGCTCCCACATTCCTGATGCTTGCCTTTTGAACCCTGCCCGCAAATACGTTTACGGTTGTGCACTAATCACAACAACACCGTAAAGGGAGACAAGGACATGTTGCTCACCTCACTCCGGCACTGTCGCCGCTACAGCGCCTTCACATTGATGGTCATGGTTGCTTTTTTACTTCCCTTGCCAGCGTCGGCCAGCTGGTGGAACTGGTGGGACGATGAGGGTGACAACGGTGGCAGTGCGGCCAGCGGCGAACGTGACGTGATCTTTGTGGGGAACAACTGGGAAGGCACCATCGATGTGATTGATGTGGCAAGCCACGAGAGGCTAGGTCGCATCAACGGGATCCCTGACAAGAACAAACGCATTGCCGAGATTTACCTGAATCCGGTGGAGTTGCTGTTCTTTCAGGCCATCAAGACCTTTATCGGTGAGGGGCATCACCAGTTTGTGGATGACATGTACAGCAGCAACGATGGTCGACTGCTGATTGTGTCCCGCCCCAGTTTTGCGGACGTGGTGGCGCTGGACATTGCCAGCGGCAAGATCGCGTGGCGTTTTGAAGTGGAAGGGTATCGTTCTGACCACATGGCCATTTCACCGGATGGCCAGCAGGTGGCGGTATCCGCTTCTACGGGGAAGGTGGTGCATATTCTGGATGTGCAGACCGGCGAAGAGGTGGGCCAGTTCCCGTCAGGAAACTCGCCCCATGAGAACGTATATTCCGACGATGGCGAGCGGCTTTATCATGCCAGCATTGGTCATGTGTTCCTGCCGCTGGACCGGGACCCCATCAAGCTCAAGGGCGAACGGGTCTTTCAGGTGGTGGATGCCCACACGCTGGAGATCCTCAAAAAGATCGACATGAAAGTGAAGCTGGAAGAAGCCGGGTATCCGGACCTAAGTCCGGCTGTTCGGCCCATGGCCCACACGCCGGATGAGCGCTATTTCTACTTCCAGCTCTCTTTCCTTCATGGCTTTATCGAATATGACATGCAGGACGATCGTATTACCCGTCTCGCAACGCTGCCCAATCTGGTCCCGGACATGCCCATTGAGCGCTACCTGAACGACTCGGCCCATCATGGCATTGCCATGAATGATGCCGGCGATACGCTGTGTGTGGCGGGAACCATGAGTGATTATGTGGCCCTGGTAGATCGGCAAACGTTTGAATACCGCATCAAGACCGGGGTGGGGGAGAAGCCTTACTGGGTCACCACCAGCGCTGATGGCGAACATTGCTATATTTCCTGGAGCGGCACGGACCAGATGTCGGTCTTTCACTATGCCAGTGGGCAGGAAGTCGCCCGGGTAGACGTTGGCGATCACCCGCAGCGGATTCGTGAGGGCAAGGTCCCGCAAAGCTGGGTGGACGATCAGGGCTCCTTGTTCCTGCCCTGATCCCTGCCATTCGTCCTCCGTTAGGGTCATGGCTGTGCAGCTTGGCCCTGACGGAGAAAATTGCGCTCTTTACGAGTTTTTCATTGTCAATTGTCCCCGCCCACACCACTATTCGCCCCTGATGGGGTAGGTGCTCCCGGTGCCTGCAATCTGGACCGCAAACTGGAGCAAAGAACCATGCGAATTCTGCATACCATGCTGCGTGTGGGGGATGTGGATGCCTCGGTGGCTTTCTATACCGAAGTACTGGGCATGCACGAAATCCGCCGCAAGGATTACCCGGAAGGCCGTTTTACCAACGTCTTTGTCGGCTACCAGCCGGAGGCCGAGGGCCCGGTGCTGGAGCTCACCCATAACTGGGATCGGTCCCGCTATGATCTGGGAACCGGTTACGGCCATATCGCGCTGGCCGTGGATGACGTGTACGCTGCTTGTGAGCGTATTCGCGAGCGGGGCGGCAAGATTACCCGTGAACCCGGGCCCATCAAGCATGGCACCACGGTGCTGGCCTTCGTGGAAGACCCGGACGGTTACAAGATCGAATTGCTGGGACGGGACTGATGGGAAAAGTCACTGTGGGCTGGCGCGAGTGGGCCAGTCTGCCGGAACTGGGCATTGATGCCATCAAGATGAAGGTGGACACCGGGGCGCGAACCTCGGCCATCCATGCGTTTGAAGTCGAATCCTTCACGCGGGACGATACGGAATGGGTGCGTTTTTCCCTGCATCCCATTCAGGATCAGCCCCAGGTGACGGTGTGTGAAGCCCCGGTACTGGACCGCCGGGTGGTGACGGATTCCGGTGGTCACAAGGAAGAGCGGCCGGTGATTCTCACCGAGATTGATCTCGGTGGACGCCGTTGGCCCATCGAAATCACCCTGACGGACCGGGAAACCATGAAGTTCCGCATGTTACTGGGCCGTACCGCGATGACAGAAATCAGGGTCGAGCCCACAGAGTCCTTCCTGCTGGGTGGTGACAAGGACAGGCCGTAACGGTCTGGCGTCTCACTGATCTCCTTAACTTAATACGTTTATTAACCAAAGTGCTGCCATGAAAATTGCGATTCTTTCGAGAAACAAGCGACTCTATTCCACTCGCCGCCTGGTGGAAGCCGGCGAGGCGGCCGGTCACGAAATGCACGTGATCGATACCTTGCGTTGCTACATGAGCATGGTGGCGCACAAACCGGAAATTCACTTCAAGGGCGAAGTGCTGGAAGGGTTTGATGCGGTGATTCCCCGTATCGGCGCGTCCATTACCCAATACGGTACGGCGGTGCTGCGCCAGTTTGAGATGATGGGCGTATTCCCGGTGAATGAGTCCGTGGCTATCTCCCGTTCCCGGGACAAGCTGCGTTCCCTGCAGCTGTTGTCGCGCAAAGGTGTGGGGTTGCCCATCACCGGCTTTGCCCACTCCCCGGATGATATTCCTGATCTGATCAACATGGTGCGTGGAGCACCGTTGGTGATCAAGATGCTGGAAGGTACCCAGGGCATTGGTGTGGTGCTGGCGGAAACCCGCAAGGCGGCAGAGTCAGTGATCGAAGCCTTTATGGGCTTGAACGTCTCGGTGATGGTGCAGGAATACATCAAGGAAGCCGGTGGTGCCGACATTCGCTGTTTCGTGGTGGGCGGCAAGGTGATCGCGGCGATGAAACGCCAGGCGGCACCGGGTGAGTTCCGTTCCAACCTGCACCGCGGAGGCAGTGCCAGCCTGATCCGCATAACCCCGGAAGAGCGGGCCACGGCGGTGCGTGCCGCCAAGATCATGGGTCTGAATGTGGCGGGGGTGGATATCCTGCGCTCGAACCACGGCCCGGTGGTGATGGAAGTGAACTCCTCGCCGGGGCTGGAGGGTATCGAAACCGCTACCAACAAAGATGTGGCGGGTATGATCATTCAGTTCATCGAAAAAGATGCGCGTCCCTATCGCACCCAGACCAAAGGCGCAAAAGGCTAATGCCTGCTGTAGGAGCCATGCTTGCATGGCGATGGATGCTTGAGACGTGACAATGCCAAAGCTGGCCTTGCCCTGTGGGTGATCTCCAAGGTAATCAGTCAAGAATGAAAAATCCAAAAGAACCGAAAAACGCGCCTTTTGAAATTGATGGCATTACCGTGCAGCCTGGCACTCGGGCCAAGGTGGAATTGCCACTGGCACAACTTTACACCCAGACGCCGCTTAACGTGCCGATCCATGTTGTTCATGGCCGCAAGCCCGGCCCGGTACTGATGGTCAGTGCTGCCATTCATGGTGACGAGCTGAATGGGGTGGAGATTATCCGCCGGTTGCTGCGTCACTCTGCCCTGAAAAGCATCAATGGCACCCTGTTGGCGGTGCCGGTGGTGAATGTATTCGGTTTTATTCACAAGACCCGTTATCTGCCAGACCGTCGCGATCTGAACCGGTGCTTCCCGGGTTCTGAAACCGGTAGCCTGGGCGCACGTATGGCCTGGCAGTTCAAGAGCCAGGTGCTGGATCGTGCCACCCACGCAGTGGATCTGCACACCGGCGCCATTCACCGCGCCAACCTGCCGCAGATTCGAGCGGACCTGTCCAACGATGACACCGCGGCCATGGCCAACGCCTTCGGTGTACCGGTGGTCATCAACTCGGTATTAGGGGAAGGGACCCTTCGGGAAGTGGCGGAAGCCCAGGGCATTCCGGTCATCACCTACGAAGCCGGTGAAGCGCTCCGCTTCGACGAAGCCAGCATTCGTGCCGGGGTGAAAGGCGTGCTCAACATCATGCAGCACCTGGGCATGACCGGCATCCGCCGCACCAAACCGCCTGCCGAACCCTATATCGCCCGCTCCTCCAGCTGGGTGCGTGCCGAGCGCGATGGCGTCTTCCTGTCACTGGTGGCACTGGGTGCCTGGATCAAGAAAGGCGATCTCATCGGTCGCATCTCCAGCCCCTTCGGTGGCGATGATGTCTCCATCCACGCCCCCGCCGCCGGCATCCTGGTGGGCCGCAACAACCTGCCGCTGGTGAATGAAGGTGAAGCCCTCTACCACATTGCCCGCTTCGAGGAAGTCAGCGAAGTGGCCCAGTCCCTGGAGGTGTTCACCTCCGACATCGAAAAAGGTCCGACCTTGGCCGGTGAACCTCCTATCGTTTAAGGCGCAGGGGTGGCCTGGTGAAGATACAATCTTTACCCGGTGCCCCGTATTGTTTAATTCGCGGCATCAACCCTGATCTACGGCGTATTACGTCGATTTCATGATGTTTTCCCGTACGATGCCGGCAATTTCCGGTTCTTTTTGCTGCGTCCCAAGTTCGTTTAAGCGGACCTATCCCTTTTTCCTACCCCATATGGGGGATGCGGCAGTCCTGTGGCCAAATTACTCTCCCTGCGTCGCCACCAGCGGGGGCTGGTGGTCATGCTGTTTCGCTAGCAACGGTGTGTGCTGTGAAAGAGGGGGTAGCCATATGGCAATGAGGGGACTACTGGCGGGTCTGGGGTTGTTCGGCATGGTGTCCGCTGCGGCAGTGGCGGTGCAGGCGGACCGGGATGGATGCTGGGCGGCCCCAGACTGGTGTCTTCAGGTGGAAGACTCACATTGGGAGGGTGACCGTTTTGCGGTGCGTTACCGTAATGTCTGCGAGCACCGGCTCTACGTGAAGCATTGCAACCAACTCAAAGGTGGCCGCTGGGCCTGTGAGGGGGGTGCCATCGCGCCATCGTTGGCCAGTACCCGTGATAGCCATGATGCAACGGGCAGTTTTCATTACCGATTTGTCGGGTCTCTCGAAGCTTCCAGGGATTGGGTGTGCGCCGACAAGGAAAGCGGCTGGAGCCGAGCTCCATAGCTTTCCCGACAACATTCCTCGTTTTACCCGGCCTGTGCCGGGTATTTTTTGGTTCTTCGCGGAATTACCGGTCCTGTTGCCTGTGGAGGTGTTGTCATGGTGCCGCAGGGTAACTCTCTGATTCCCGGGGCAAGTTTCTGCCTGCCACTCAGCCCCCATCCTTTGTTATACTGCGCCGCGATATGGACACCCCGTTGATTAAGCCTTTGGAGTAAATGATGGTCGCTTTGGTCAAGCCGCATGGCGCGGATGCACTCACCCCCCTGTATGTCGCCGATGAAGCTGCGCGCATTGCCTTGCAGAAGGAAGCGGAGTCACTGCCTTCGGTGGTGATTAGCTCGGCAGCTGCCGCGAATGCGGTGATGATGGGGGCTGGCTATTTCACCCCGCTGACCGGCTACATGAACAAGGCGGATATGCTGTCCGTGGCGGAAAACCTGACTACTGCCAATGGCCTGTTCTGGCCGGTGCCGATCGTCAATATGCTGAAGGACGTGAGCGCCATCAAAGACGCCAAGCGCATTGCCTTGCGCGATCCTAACGTGGACGGCGAGCCGGTGATTGCGGTGATGGATGTATCCGCCATCGAAGAAGCCTCCGATGCTGAACTGGAAGCTGTGGCCGAACAGGTGTTTTCCACCACCGACAAGCAGCATCCAGGTGTGGCCAACTTCCTTGCCGCGGGGAACTTCATCGTTTCTGGTGATATCCAGGTGTTGAACTACTCCTACTTCGCCGATGATTTCCCGGATACCTTCCGCACTGCCGTTTCTATCCGCAATGAGTTTGTCGAGCGTGGCTGGAGCAACGTGGTTGCCTTCCAGACTCGTAACCCGATGCACCGTGCTCACGAAGAACTGTGCCGCATGGCCCAGGAAGCACTGAATGCGGACGGTATTCTGATTCACATGCTGCTGGGCAAACTGAAAGCGGGGGATATCCCGGCTGACGTGCGTGATGCCTCCATCCGCAAAATGGTGGAAGTGTACTTCCCGCCCAACACCGTGATGATCACCGGCTATGGTTTCGACATGCTCTACGCAGGTCCTCGTGAGGCGGTACTGCACGCGGTGTTCCGTCAGAACTGTGGCTGCAGCCATCTGATTGTGGGTCGTGACCACGCCGGTGTGGGTGACTACTACGGTGCATTCGATGCGCAAACCATCTTCCAGGAGAAGGTGCCGGCTGGCGCGCTGGAGATCAAGATCTTCGAAGCCGATCACACGGCTTACTCCAAAAAGCTGGATCGCGTTGTGATGATGCGTGATGTGCCAGATCACACCAAGGACGATTTTGTTCTGCTGTCTGGCACCAAGGTGCGTGAGATGCTGGGGCAGGGCATTGCGCCGCCGCCGGAATTCTCTCGCCCGGAAGTGGCTCAGATCCTGATGGATTACTACCAGGCGCTGGATGCTGGCAAGTAAGTCCTCCCGTACCAGGCTGCCTGTGCGGCTTGGCTAGAATGCAAAAAAGCCTCTGAAAAGAGGCTTTTTTGTTTCTCGCGGACCCAAGCCTGCTGGTGGCTGAGGACCGCTTCTTGTCGACCGAATCAGAGCTTTTTGAGCTTCTTCTTCAGTTTCTTCAGCACGCTTTCGTGTTTGCTGATTTTGGCCTTGCTTTGTTTGATGGCTTTTTTCAGCTTTTTCTTCTGGGACATGATGTCTCTCCATGATTCGCAAGTTGAGCGGCCTGAACCTGGCTAATGACCAGATTTCGTTTCCTCGGCCTTGATAAAGTCACGGATAAAACGACGGACTTCCCGCGCCGCACTGGTGTCCAGCTCTTCGCAGAGCTCGATAAAACGCAGGCGCTCTTCGTCGTTAATGCGAACGATGAGTTGACTGTTTTTCTTCTTGGGCTTGCTCTTGTCTTTGGACATGGAAAACCATCATGAGAAACAGGCTGCATCTTCGCTGGATTATCAGTGACTTGCAAACACTGTGCTGGCTATCAAATAGATAGTCAATGTATATACATATTAAGTCTTTATGACAATGCCCCGTGGGTGCGGGGAAGTCAGTGCTCAGTGGCGTTTGTCTGTTCTATCCAGTCACGGCGGTCCCGGTCCGCGATTTCCCAGCGCAGATCTTTTACCTCGTGCATGGGCGTCATTGGACTATGGAAGAACATCACCAGCCGTAATCCGTCGGTGATAAACGGGTCTCCGGTGAGATTGTGGCCGGGTTCCGCGATGGATTTGGGCGGCATGCTCCTGACATAGCCGAACTCGGCCAGGCGTTGCGAGAAAATCATGTCCTGGAGCAGGTAATCCCGGGCTTCGTCCACATCCGGGTCAATCTTGTGTGTTGTCAGGGTTGGGGATTTGAAGGTGAATCGCACACCAATGTCCCGACTGATCTGGCCAAGCCACACCGGTTCGCCATCGCACAGAACAGGGGCCTGCCACAGGCGTAGGTGGTTACGGTGGTGAATGTTGCCGCGGGCTTTCTGCAAGGCCAGATCCTGTGGCCGGCCCAGCGTATAGAGCGAACTCACTGGCGAGTAGCGGTAGCTGGAACCCAGCAGGAATGATTTGGTGGTTTTCCAGATGGAGCCGCCGTGAATGCGCTCGGTAACGTCCCAGCCACGCTGAACCATGGCACTCAGCAATAGCTGACTGTTGCCGACCAGGACAAAGTTCACCGGGTCGCCACTGTTGCTGCTGTCTTCATTGGCGGTACAACAGGGCTGCTCAGCTAACCATTCGCGCAGGCCTTCACGGTCAAGTTGCTGGTATTCGTGCGCTTCATACAAGCCGGAGAAATTGACTTTCTCAACATCCAGTTTGATGCCTGGCACATCCACCAGAAAAGAGGTTTGCCAGCTTTTTCCGCCCCCCAGCAGGTCCACATTGATCACCTTTACCCCAAGGTCACGATTGGTGAAAACAAAGCCACTGGTACGCTCACCTTCAGGGACATTGATAGGCATGGCACGGGATACGAACATCCGGTCGATGGCTTGCTCTCCCTTACTGTTGAACTTGCCTTTCACTTTCCAGGCCACTTCCAGAGGAGAAAAATACTGATGATCGGTGGTGACGGGCAGGTAATACAGCTGTTGGTCGGTGCGGTTATCCACTTCGATCCAGACCGCCTGGATGCCATGGTTTCCCAGTGCGACGCCAAAAATGTCGCGGGCGTCGCTGTCGCTGATCACGGTGGCGCTGACGGTCAGTTGTGTTTCGTGATGGTGTCTCGCCTCGGCGCGCAGGGTGTCGGTATCCACGTTGCCGGGGCGAAAGCTGTAGGCAGTGAGCAGCAGTAACCCGGCGAGCAGTGAAAGGGGGGCGAGGGTTGAGTTATGGCTATTCATGTCGACCTTTTTCAGGGTAGTCCAGTGAGCCTTTCATACCGGATTTTTCTTCCTTGTCGAAGTCGGGAAAGGCCTGAAGTGTTTCCGGCGGCAGGGTGTTGTCCTGTTGGGAGGGCGGGGTATCGCCTCGCACCCATTGCTGGACTGGCACGGCCAGCTGCATCCCGTGTTGCTCCAGCAAGGTCAGGATGCGCAGGTTCAGATCTTCGCTGACGGCCAGAAACTGGCTGAATTCGCTGCTGTCCACGTAGCAGTTGATCTGCAGGCGGTAACTGTCGCGCAGAATCTCCACAAAGCGTACCCGGGCCGCGCGCTCGGTCAGTCGCGATCAGCCTGCGCAAGTCGGCGAGCAGGTTACGTAGTTGATCCGGGCTGGCCCCCAAACGGATATGCAGGTCTCGCTGGTAGCGGCGGAAGTCTGATTCGCTGATGTTCTCGATGCTGGCACTGGACAGAACCAAGTTAGGAACATAGACCACGCTACGATCCATGCGGCGTATCCGGGTGGAGCGCAGGCCAATCTCTTCCACCACCCCGGCGGTACTGCCCACGACACAGAAATCGCCGGGCTGAATGGGTTTGGCGATATAGAGCGAAGGCGCCGATGACATTTTCCAGGGTCTTCTGCGCCGCCAGTGCCACCGCAATGGAGCCAATGCCAAGGCCCGTCAGAACCGTGGTGATATCGTAACCCGAGTCGCTCAACCACAGCAGGAAGATCACCACGATGGCGATCATTTTCAGAATGGTGCGAACCGGTCGAATAATGCCGGACCAGTATTTCTGGTTATTGGCATTGCTGAGAAACAAGGCAGAGAGCAGCTCGATGATGCCCAGCACCAGGAATACCGTTGCCAGATAGCCGAGAGCGGATTCATTCAGGTAGACGCGGGCACGTATCGACAGCCCCAGCTCGCCCACACCCATTTGTAGCAGCTTGAAGAACACGAACCTGCGCAGCGGCATCACCACAAAACGGTGCAAGGTGTCACGATATCGTTCGGAATGCTCCAGTAGCTGCAGCAGGATCTTTCTGAGCAGCGCAGCAATCAGCCAGGCACCGATCAGAATTAGCAAAAAGCCGGCAACTTGCCAGTTCTGCATATGCAGGAAGGTGAATTCCGGCAGGAAGTCTCCCAGCTTGATGACCACCGGGTTATAGCCAAATTGTTCCCACAGCATGGGAATGTCTTGCACCGTGGCGTTGGAAATTTTCCAGACCCGGCGACCGTTTTCCGGGATACGCTGCAGGTACAGGGCCAGGGTGTCGTCCGGCAGGGTCAGGTGCCGAGTTTGTCGCAGGCCATCTTCCTGGTGCCCTTGCGGCTCATTGGACAGACGAGTGAGATCCAGGACCCGCTGCTGCCCCCAGACAATGGCCAGCTGCTCCATCAGCACGGTCGGGTCGGCATTGGCCATATCCGCAGGCAGGTAGCGCATGTCCAGGTACTGGCTGGCACTTTCCCAGTCGTTGCGATTGCCGGCGTCCATGATCGCCAGAAGGGTAGACAGTGGGGTTTCGCCCGGTTGCAGGCTTTCGTTCTCTAATGCTTCTGCGATGACTGCTTCGGATTTCTCGCCGGTGTCCAGCACGTCCTTGAAGGTGGGAGGGGCATCCTGGGCCAGTGACAGGGCAGGAAGCAGCAATAGCAGGGCACACAGGGCCTGAATCCGTGGCATGAACTGGATCTCGATTATGGGTAACAGCCTGAGAATGTTCCCTGTGGCGTCGCCAAGGCCAATCGCAGATAGGGTCTGATGGCAGGATTGGCCGAGCAAAGGTGGGGCCGGGGCGATGGAGGTCCGGATTTGCAGCGGATTTTGCTTTAGAATGCCCCGGTAAAAGGGCTCGCGGAAGGCGGGCGATATGTTGTCGAGGGTTCATTCATGGCAGTGATTATTAGCGCCCTGCTGATTTATGTGGGCTGTATCATTTTTATTCGTATCCGTAATGCGGAGCCCTTCGGGCTCAAGCGCCAGTTGACGGACTTTTCCACCTTTATGGTGCCGTTCAATATCCCGGCCTACCTGTTGTCGAAGGTGCCGACCACTCCCCAGGTCGACAAGGCTCACTTCCCGGAACTGCAGCTGATCGAAGATAACTGGGAAACCATCCGTGATGAGGCGTTGGCCCTGTACACCGGCGGCAACATCACCGCCAAGGACGACCTGCCTGCCAGCAGCTTTTACAAGGATGGCCGCTGGACCAGCTTTTATCTGAAGGTGTACGACAACAAGTTGCCATCGGCCTACGCGCTGGCGCCGAAGACCATGGCTTTGCTGGATCAGATTCCGTCCATGAATATCGCCCTGTTTGCGGTGCTGATGCCGGGCAAGAAGCTGAATCGCCACCACGACCCGTTCGCCTACACCCTGCGTTATTCCATGGGGCTGAGTACCCCCAACGACGAAGGGTGTGGCCTGACGATCAATGAAGCAGACTATATCTGGCGCGATGGCGACAGCGTGGTGTTCGACGAGACCTATATCCACTCCGCCTGGAACAACACCGATACTCCGCGCATCATTTTGATGACGGACGTAGACCGCCCCATGAAGCTCAAGTTTGTCGAGAAGATTTACTGGGGCTTTGGCTGGTTCTTCAATCGCTTGTTCTTCATCGATAACCTGGACCCGGAACATACCGGCGTGGGTAACAAATTGGGCAAGGGCGTGCTGGCCTACAAGCAGTTTCTTAAATCCGTCAAGCGCCGCAACAAGCCTTTCTATGTCACCGCCAAATGGTGTGTGATTCTCGGCGTGCTTGGCACCCTCGGTTACCAGATCGCCTGATCGATTTTTCTGAATTTTCTTCAGCAGGCCGGCAAGGCCTGCTGTCTTTCTGCCGATACTCTCTCTTGGCAGTCTCGCCCTGTCGTGACACCATCGCTCAAGCGATAGATTCAAGGAAGGATAATAATGATAAGGACAGCGATTGCTGCGGGGGTAGCAATGCTGGCGAGTGCCTTGTGGGCGGAAACGCCCGTGGTGGTGGTGCCAGCAGGGGGATTTTCGGCCAGCGGTGATCTGGCAATGAAGAAAGGCAGTATTCCGGTGAGTTGCGATACGACGTTCGACGGCCATGTGGCCGGCGATGGGGCGATTGAAGTGACCGCGGTGTCTTTTGGTGGCCTTAATCCGCTGTGCAAAAGCCTCAAGGCACTGGGGTTGCCGTGGCAGGGACAGGTGGATCACCCCGGTCAGCTCACGGTTCAGGATATGCAGGTGAAAGTGCGGGTACCGTTGTTGGGCGGCATTTGCGGCCCCGGGCCTGTCAGTCTGGATTGGACAAACCAGGATGCGGCGGCCACCTTCGATGCCGTCACTTTGGGGCCGGACTGCGCCATGAACGGGACCATGCTGACGTCCCCTCCGGTGGATATACAGGCCGCGGAGACCGCCGCAGCACTGGCCGAGTCAGATGTCTCTGAATTACCTGATTGACGTACGGGTCTTGTAATTTGGCCCCTGTGGCAGTTTCAAATCGCCCTGCTGCACAGCTATCATGGCGGGCTCTTTGAACAGGCCAGGACTTATCCCATGCAGAACGTGGTAGCGATTCCCGCTAACCCGGCGCTGGTGAACAGCACCGAAGACTTCCTTCATGCCATCGAGCACGACCACAAGGACAGTGCCGAGAAATTCATCCACATGGTGGATTTCCTCACTGACCGTGTCATCAGCCTGTTTCTGGTGGAGCCTGCCAATATGGCCAACCTCTCAGGTGGTCAGAAGAAGGTGATCGATTTTGCTGTGTCTACCGCAGGGAAGGCCTCCAGCATGCTGACCCGCCAGATTTTCAAGAAAGTCTCCAACAAGGAATTTGCCCCTGTTGTGGCCAACGTGAAGGACATGTACTGGCAGGCTGGCGAAGATAACGGCAATCAGGCCTATATTGCTTTTCCCGTCGAAGACGCCTTTGCAGCGGATTTCCGCAAAGCCTGTGATCTGTGTGCTGAAGGTCGTGGCGCCGAAGATGTGGCGCTGGTCACCCGTGTGATGGGCGAGCTGGCAGACAAGATCATCGATGAAGTCTTTGTGGTGAACACCAAACACGTGAAGATTGGTTTCGTTACCCAGAAAGCCCTCAACGTGGGCGTGGATGGAAGCCGCAAGGCGGTCCACTCCGTCAACAACAAGGTGCTGCGTGATTTGGGTAATGCCGAGCTGAAGAACTACATGGGGCACTATGCGTCGTTGCTGATGCAGCGGTAAGGGTTTCCTCTCCAGCTTGATCCAGAGAAGGCGCCGTGGGCGCCTTCTCTTTTTTTGGGGGGCCACCCTGCGGGCGTTCCTTCGCTACGCTCGGTGGCGGCGCGATAACCACAACCGTTAATAGCAATAGAGGGTACAGAGCTTAAGAGCGTCTTTGCTCAGTGGTCTCTGTGCCCTCTGTGGGTTTGGGCTATCGTGCCGCCAGCGACGCTCCTACGGATAGGTGGGAGGATCAAGCCTGGCTTTTCCCGCAAATCCGCGAAGAACCCTTTATTCGCGGTGGAGCGACTGCTCTTACCGTTTGGGGCCCCCGGTGGGAGCCGCGATCAGGGGTAGGTTATGACCCGGTCTTGGGCTGTGCACGGTTGCCGCCAGAGCGGCGCCGGCGGCGTTGCTGGCCATTTCCGCCGCCAGGCTTGTTGCCACGAGGCGGGCGATTGCCGGCAGGGCGGGCCGCTTTCTGATCGCCCTGACTCCCTGACGATGACTGACGCTGGTCTTGAGCTACCCCGGGTTTCTTGGGCTTCTTGGGCCGTTTTCGCTTGGGTGCTTGCAGCGGGCGTGCGGCAGGCAGCGGCTCGCCCGGTTCGAAACCGGCCACAATCTTGCGTTCCAGCTGTTGCTGGGTCAGCCGTTCGATATCGGTGAGCTGCTGGAATTCGTCTGCGCTGACCAGCGAAATGGCCTGACCGGTGGCGCCGGCGCGACCGGTGCGGCCAATGCGGTGCACATAGTCTTCCGGGACGTTGGGCAGATCCACGTTGACTACTTGAGGCAACTGCTCGATATCCAGGCCCCGGGCGGCGATATCCGTGGCCACCAGAGCGCGAATCTTGCCGCTCTTGAAGTCCGCCAGCGCGCGGGTGCGGGCATTCTGGCTCTTGTTGCCATGGATCGCGGCCGCTTCGATGCCACTGCCTTCCAGCTGCTTGGCCAGACGGTTGGCCCCATGCTTGGTGCGGCTGAAGACCAGTACCTGATACCAGTTGTGTTCCTGGATCAGGTGCGTCAGCAAGGCGGGCTTGCGTTTCTTGTCCACCGGAGCAATCCATTGAGTGACCAGCTCGGTGGTGGTGTTGCGCGGGCTGACATCCACTTCCACCGGATCATTCACCAGCCCCTTGGCCAGCGCACGAATGTCCGGTGAGAACGTCGCTGAGAACATCAGGTTCTGGCGACGCTTGGGCAGCAGGGCGAGAATCTTGCGAATGTCATGGATAAAACCCATGTCCAGCATGCGGTCGGCTTCGTCCAGTACCAGCACTTCCAGATGATCGAACTTCACGGCATTTTGCTGGTACAGATCCAGCAGGCGACCCGGGGTTGCCACCAGAATGTCCACGCCGCCACGCAGGCGCTGCATTTGCGGGTTGATCTTGACCCCACCGAAGACCACCGTGGATTTCAGCGGCAAGTGTTTGCCGTAGGTGGCAACACTATCGGCCACCTGGGCGGCCAGTTCGCGGGTTGGCGTTAGTACCAGCGCTCGCACCTGATTATGGCTGGCGGCCTTGCCGGTACGCAGACGTTCCAGCAGGGGCAGGGTGAAGCCGGCGGTTTTACCGGTACCGGTCTGGGCGGCTGCCATGACATCGCGGCCTTCCAGTACAGCGGGGATCGCTTGCGCCTGAATGGGGGATGGAGTGCTGTAGCCCTGATCGGCAACAGCAGTTTGCAGGGCTTCACAAAGCCCAAGATCAGAAAAATGCATGGGGGACGAATCAACGGGGAAAGGGCGGCAAGCCTACCTGATTCGAGGTCCCGGTTCGAGCGGTTTCCGACCAGTGACAGTGGTTAGGCCGCGTGGCTGTCCTGATGGTCGGTGACCGATTCCCAGCCGCCAGTAATGTCGGCGTGATTATCTTCAAAGATAGACTCCAGTGACTCCGGAACCCAATCCATATCCAGCATCTCATCATGTTCCATCTTTCGATCCCCTGTGGTTATTCTTTAAGCTTCAGGCTCTAAACTAGCCCCGGAGCGATGGCGTTTCTGTTGCTCGGTTGTAAGCTTTTTCTTACAGAGCGTGACTGATAAGTGCGGTTATGCAATGCAGGATATTGTCCATGTCGCAGGGAGGTGGCGAATGAATGATCTGGATTGGAATCAGGTATTAACCCATCTTTATCAGCTGGGTATCGCCTTTGTTCTCGCGCTGCCAGTGGCGTGGAACCGTGAACAAATGGCCCGGGGGGCGGGGCTGAGAACCTTCCCGTTGGTCTCTATTGCGGCGTGTGGATACATGCTGGTCGGGATGCAGGTCTATACCGGCTCGGATGCGGAAGCGCGGGTGATGTATGGACTGATCACCGGGATGGGCTTTATCGGTGGTGGTGCGATCCTGAAAAACGGGGGCAATGTCAGCGGTACCGCTACGGCGGCGAGTTTGTGGAACACCGGCGCCATCGGCATCTCGGTGGCCTATAGCCGCTACGAAATCGCGCTGGTGTTGTCGATCATCAACTTCCTGATCCTGCAGTTTTCGCGCTCCTTTAAAAGAGAGGAGGAGGAAAGTTGACTCCCCCGTCAGGCGGGGGAGTCAGGTGTTTACCGTGAAATCAGGGCGAGTTCGGCGTCCTGCTCCAGCACGGCCCACCAGCGTTGGCCATGGTCGGAGTCAAAACCGACAAGGGGGCTGCCATCACAGAGCGACTCCCGCACGGGGGGCGTGGACAGGAAGCTACTGTCAAAGGGTTGCTCCACCACGCAGCCTTCAGGAGTCACTGCCTCCCAGCCCGCTGAAGTCATGATGCCCAGCGTGGCTGATGCCGTATCAAGGTTGTCTGATGCATCAAATGTCAGGGCATAACGGTCCGAAATGGCGGTGGCGAGATCCCAGTCCTTGCTGGCACTGTCCGGTAGGGAGTGCGCGGTTTTGGCGCTTCCGTCGGGCTGGCTGCCGGGCAGACCTGCATCCGCTTCGATGTCCTTGACGGCCCCGTAGGCACTGGAATAGGTGCCTGTCTGGTTCTGGGTGCCGCTGATAATCAGGATATCGCTAAGCGTACTGCCATCGCTGGCCAGCCAGCTCATGGCCACATCTTCCTTCAGATCCATGGTGGTTTCGGGAATGTCGAGCACATTGCTGTCGCCACCATTGGGTACCACCCGGTTTTCCGCGTTGAGATTGGGTGTCCAGGGCTGGTTGTACTGAAACAGGAACTGGTATGACAGTCGCATCAGGTCTTCAACGGATTGCGCGCGGCTGAATCCCGGGGTCAGTTCCATGTCTCGGGTGCGGCTCTCGAGGCGGTTGAAGGTGTTGTTGGTGCCGGCCACCATACGGGCGATGCTGCCATCTTCGCCCTGGCAGTCATTGCTGATGTACTGGCTATCCAGATACATCACCGGGCGTGTGCCCTCGGGGATGGAGTTGGGGTAAACCACTCGCTCGCAGCGGTTGGTGGTACGGGAGAAACGGTCCAGTAGTTTCCAGTCGGGCTCGGCCAGTTCCTTTACGCCGTCCTCATTGCTCTTGATGGTGTGTTCGGTGAACCACGATTCGTAGTCAACACGAGGGCCACTGAAAGTCAGTACTGAGGCATTCGCGTCGTAGGCAGTAGAGCCATTGCTCATGGTGTTCATTTTTTGCTGGATGATCCGTTGCACCAGCTCCCTCTCGCCATAGCGGAATTCATACCCCTTGTAGGATGCATTGCCGGAAGCAATCTGGGTGTACTGGGGAATCCGGTAATTACCTTCTTCTTCGGTCCACGATGTTGGATCAACATAGATGGGTGCGGTAATCACGGAGCGCTGGTACATGTGTTCGTGACCCTGCACCCAGATGATGTCGTTACGGGCAAAAAACGCGCGGATGTCATCCCACTGGTTCAGCAACAAATCGTCACCGGTGGTGCCTTCAACGATCATTTCCCGGGTTTCACCGTACTTGGCGCCAATCAGGCCGTCGTGGCTGGCGATGACAATGTGTTCGACCTCGTCGCGGTGAGTGTTGACCGCGTCCTTGATCCACTGGAAGGCGATGGGCAGGTTGTAGTACTTGAGGAGAATGATCAGCACGTTTTCGCGGACCACGTAGTAATTCAGGTATTGGGCGCCAGCCATGTGAACGGCATCGTCCGGAATGTAGTGCTTCATGTTTTCGATCCATTCGACCGAATAGGCGTAGCTGTCCTCGTGGTTCCCCATGAGTGGCAGGAACTCAATGCCTGCCTCCCGGTAGCCCTCGGCAATTGACGTCCACTGCTCGAACTCCCCGGTGGTGCCGTGATCGGTCAGGTCGCCCACGGGAATCACGATGTTGACCCCCAGAGCTTGTTCCTTGTCCAGTACAGCCTTCATCGGATGCATGGCCACATTGTCGCCGCCTCCCTGGGTATCAGGGAGTATCCCAATCTTTACGGTTTCAGTGGTGCTTGAGGTGCTGTCTTTTTCCGTGGTGGTGTCGCCATTGTCTGACGAAGAATCCCCGCCGCAGCCGCTCAGTATCAATGCCGCAGCCAGTGCTGCGAGGCCCGAATTCAGTAATTTCACGATCGTATCCCCAGTGGTTGATGATTGCTCCCAGGGGAGTGTGGCGGGGGATTGTGTTGGCGAGTTAACGCTCTCGTGAATGTTATTTGAACGATCGTACTGAACGAAAATCAGTGCTGTGACAGAAGGGCCTGGCGGACGCAGTGCAAAACGCCCGTGGGCCAATCGTCGGCCAGGTATTCGCGCAGTTGCCGGTAGCTGAAGGTGTCTTCCGCAAGATTTGGCTGGCTGAGCAGGGCGTCCTGAATGATGCCGATTTCCACGTCGCTGATACCCAGGGCCTGTTCCAGACTGAGTTGGTTACCGACCACCAACTGGCTGAGCTCCCGGTAAACGGTTTGCTCGTTGACACCCTGTTGGCGGGCAATGTCGGCAGGGCGCATATTGGCCAGGGCCAGGGCGAGGATATCGTTGCTGTCCGGGCCGGCGGTTTCAGCCACCCCGGTGGGGGCGTCGCTGTCGTTGAGGACCGCCAGGAATTCGTCGCCATAGCGTTCCAGCTTGCGATCCCCGACGCCGCTGACAGCGGCCATTTCCTGCCGGTTGCGTGGGCGGATGGCGAGCATGTCCATCAGGGTTGCATCGTGGAAGACCACATAGGGCGGTACGCCTTCTTCCTCTGCCAACCGTTTGCGGCAGGCCCGCAGGGCTTCCCACAGGGTGCGGTCGGCGTCGGCGATATGGGCCTGGCTTTTGCGGGTGGTGGCTTTCTTTGCTCTGGCTAGCTCCTTGCGCAGGAGCAAGGGCTGTTCGCCACGCAGATAAGGGCGGCAGGTTTCGGTGAGCTTGAGGGCGCCGTAGCCGTTCATGTCCACACTGAGCAGGCCGCGGGCAACCAGCTGGCGGTAGATGCTTTTCCACTGGCTGGCACTGAATTCACTGCCGATATTCCAGGTGGAGACATGGTCATGACCGGCACTGGCAACCTTGTCGCTGCGATTGCCGGTGAGCACATCCACCAGGTGGCTGACGCCAAAGCGCTGGCCGGTCCGAAAGACACAGCTGAGGGCTTTCTGGGCGGCAACGCTGGCATCAAAGGTTTCCGGAGGGTTCAGGCAGGTGTCACAGTTGCCGCAGGGGGCGTCCAGGGTTTCATCGAAATAATGCAGCAGGGCCTGGCGCCGGCAGTGTGTTACTTCACAGAGCCCAAGCATGGCTTCAAGGCGCTGGTTCTCGTTGCGCTTGTGTTGCTCGCTACCGCTGCTCTGGGCCAGCATCTGCTTGAGTTTGATGGCATCTTCCAGCCCATAGGCCATCCAGGCAGTGGCCGGTTCACCGTCGCGGCCGGCCCGGCCCGTTTCCTGATAGTAGGACTCGATGCTTTTGGGCAGATCCAGGTGGGCGACGAAGCGGACATCCGGTTTGTCGATGCCCATGCCGAAGGCGATGGTGGCTACCATGACGATACCGTCTTCGCGCAGGAATCGCTGCTGGTGGGTTTCTCTTACCTGGGGAGCGAGCCCGGCATGGTAGGGCAGGGCACGGATACCCTGCTGGCACAGCCAGTCGGCCACGGTTTCCACCTTGTTGCGCGACAGGCAGTAGACAATGCCTGCATCGCTGCTGTGTTCCGTGCGGATAAAGCGCAGTAGCTGGTTACGGGCGCCGTCCTTGCGTTCAATGCGGTACTGGATGTTGGGGCGGTCGAAACTGGAAACAAAGTGCCGCGCCTGGCTAAGGTCCAGCCGCTCGGCGATCTCTGTCCGGGTGCGCTGGTCTGCCGTGGCGGTGAGCGCAATACGCGGCACGGTGGGGAATTCCCGGTGCAGTAGCGACAGTTGCAGATAGTCGTTACGGAAGTCGTGCCCCCACTGGGATACACAGTGGGCTTCGTCGATGGCGAACAGGGCGATATCTGCCTGCTGCAACAGCGACAGGGTGCGTGGCTGTATCAGGCGCTCTGGCGCAATGTAGAGCATGTCCAGCTCGCCATTGAGCAAGGCGTCTTCCAATGCCCTTACCTGCTCGAAATTCAGGGTGGAGTTGAGAAACCCCGCCTTGACGCCCAGCGCCTTGAGGGCGTCCACCTGATCTTGCATCAGGGCGATCAGTGGGCTGATCACCACGCCGGTGCCGTGCCGCACCAGGGCAGGAATCTGGTAACAGAGGGATTTACCGCCGCCGGTGGGCATCAGTACCAGGGCGTCGTCGCCGTTCACAAGGGTGTCGATGATGGCCTGCTGCTCACCGCGGAACTGGTGATAGCCGAACACATGCTGGAGGACGGAGTGGGCATCGGATTGCATGGCGGGAGTATACCTGTCGGGGGCGAAACCTGACATCTTCCAGACGCCTGAATGTGCTAGGTTCCGGGGCTGAATTAACGGATTTTTGAGTCAGTCATGAAAGATATCTTTCGTCAGTTTTTGCTCCTGGGTCTGGTCAGCTTTGGAGGGCCTGCCGCTCATGTGGGCTATTTTCACCGCCGTTTCGTGGAAGAGCTGAAATGGCTGGATGACGCTGAGTTCGCCCGTTTGCTGGCCTTGACCCAGTTTCTCCCCGGCCCGGCATCCAGCCAGCTGGGCTTCGCGATTGGCCGTCTGCGAGGCGGTGTGGCGGGGGCCTTTACCGCCTTTGTGGCCTTCACGCTGCCCTCGTTTGTGCTGATGGCCTTGCTGGGTATCTATGCCCACCGGTTACCGGATGCGTTGCAAGGTGGGGCCATCACTGGACTGAAATGGTTGGCGGTGATCGTGGTGGCCGATGCGGTGTGGAACATGAGCAAGCGTTTTTGCACCGGCCGCCTGACCCGCGTCCTGGCCGTGGCGGTAGCGGGTTTGCTGATTATCGGGTCGTCACTTTATGGGCAGATTGTCGCGTTGATCGTTGCGGCCGGGTTGGGTTGGCGCTGGTTAAGACCGGGCACCGTTGCTCCAGCCGAAGGTCAGCCTGTGATTCGGCGCTTTCCGTTGCTGATATTGGCGTTGCTCGCGGGAGTTGCCGTGTTGGCTGGCGGCCGGTTACTGGGACTGTGGAATGATTTCTTCACGGCCGGGGCTCTGGTGTTTGGTGGCGGGCATGTGGTGCTGCCGTTGCTGCAGGAATTGGTGGGGCCACAGCTCAGCCCGGATGCGTTCCTGACCGGCTATGCGGCGGCTCAGGCGGTGCCGGGGCCCATGTTCTCCCTGGCGTCGTATCTGGGGGCGGTGCTGTTGCCGTCGAGCCCCTGGTTGGGGGCGCTGGTTGCCACCCTGGCTATTTTCCTCCCCGGCTTTCTGTTGGTGCTCGGTTTGATGGACGCCTGGCAATGGCTGTCCTCTCGCCCGGCGCTGGCCGGTGCCGTAGCGGGTATCAATGCGGCGGTGGTGGGGTTGCTGCTGGCGGCCCTGTATCAGCCGGTGTTTGTGTCTGCAGTGCAGGGGTTCTGGGATTTGCTGGTGGTGGTGGCTGGCTTCTGGCTGCTGCGCAGTGGCAAGGTGCCGTTGTGGGGGATGGTGCTGGGGATGACGGGGCTTGGCGTCGTGGCGGGGGCGCTGTGAAGAGCAGTTTAAAGTTCAACTCATCCCCAGCCCGACTACCGGCCTTGCCTGAAGAGCGGAATAATGGTTCACTTCTTTAAAGAAGTGAATGTGGATTCCGATCATGGCTTACCGGGAAACCGATACTGTCCGTGCCCGCAAGGCGGCGCAGCGCGCGCATTTACTGCGTTGCGCGGAGTCGTTGGTACGGGACGGCGGCTTTGCCAACCTGACCATGCAGACCCTTGCCGGCGAGGCGAAGGTGGGCGTGGGTACGCTGTATCGTTATTTTGACAACAAGTCGGTGCTGGCGGCGGAAGTGTTTCGCTGTGCTACCGAGCGGGAGGTGGCTGCCGTGGCTGAGGCCATGGACCACGATGGACCGTTTGCCCAGCGGCTCAGCCACGTGTTGCGGGTGTTTGTCAGCCGTGCCGAGTCGGCTCCCCGACTGGCCTGGTCCCTGATTGCCGAGCCGGTAGATCCGGCAGTCGACGCGGAGCGTCTGCTCTACCGTCGTCGTTATGCCGAGCTCTACCAGCAGTTCCTGGCAGAGGGGGTGGACAGCGGTGTGCTGCCGGCGCAGGACACGGCCATCAGCGCCGCGGCCATGGTTGGAGCCATTGCCGAAGCCTTGGTCGGTCCCTTGTCTGAACCTTTGCCCCGGTCTGACCTGGCGGCATCCCTGACCCAATTTTGTCTCCGTGCGGTGGGCATGTCCCCGGCGCACCCGATCATGCCGCAGTCCAGTTCTTCGGGAGAGAACCCATGAATGCCAAACATGCTAACCTGAACGCAGACCCTCTGGCCCAGACCCATGAGGTCTTTAACCAGGCCCGGGCGCTGGAAGATTACAACGCCTATGACAGCGATACCGCCTTGCGTGAGGCGGTGCAGCGCCATGGTGCCGGTTGGGCGGAAGATGCCCTGTCGGCCCACGGGGCGAAAACCGGTAGTGCGGAAGTGATTGAATGGGGCTTTCTGGCCAACGAGCACAAGCCGCAGTTTTTCTCCCATGACCGTCAGGGATACCGGGTGGACTACGTGAAATACCACGAGTCTTACCATCGGCTGATGGCTCTGGGGCTTGAGTCAGGTATTCATTCTGCGCCGTGGCGCGATCCCAAACCCGGAGCCCATGTGGCCCGTGCGGCGCAAAGCTACCTGCAAGCCCAGGCGGAGGCCGGCCATGGCTGTCCACTGACCATGACGTTTGCGGCAGTCCCTTCTATCCATCTGACGCCATCACTGGCGAAGGAATGGCTGCCCAAGATTCTCAACAATGCCTATGACCCGCGTAATGTGCCGCACACAGAAAAACAGGCATTGACCATCGGCATGGGCATGACCGAGAAGCAGGGCGGCTCTGATGTGCGCGCCAACACCACCCATGCCTTGCCCATTGGGGCGGAAGGCCCGGGTGAGGCCTATGAGCTGGTGGGCCACAAGTGGTTCACCTCGGCGCCCATGTGCGATGCCTTTCTGGTGTTGGGGCAGACGGCCAACGGCTTGAGCTGTTTTCTGGTGCCGCGCTGGCGCCCGGATGGCAGCAAGAACCCCATCCAGGTGCAGCGCCTCAAGAACAAGATGGGTAATGTCTCCAATGCGTCCTCGGAAATCGAGTTGCGGGGGGCGCTGGGCTGGATGGTCGGCGAAGAAGGGCGCGGCGTGCCCGCCATCATCGAGATGGTGGCGATGACCCGTTTCGATTGCATGATTGGCTCCGCGTCGGGCCAGCGCCAGGCGGTTGCCCAGGCGGTGAACCATGCCATGGGCCGGGCAGCCTTTGGCAAGACACTGATTGACCAGCCGCTGATGCGCAATGTGCTCGCCGATCTGCAACTGGAAGTGGAAGGGTCGCTGGCCATTGCCATGCGCATGGGAGAAGCGCTGGACCAGTCCTCACTGGACCCGTCGAATACTCATGAAAAGCTGCTGCTGCGTCTGGGGCTGCCCGCGGGCAAGTACTGGATCTGCAAGCGCACCCCGTTTCATGCCTACGAGGCAATGGAATGCCTGGGGGGTAACGGTGTCACCGAAGATTTCATCATGGCGCGGCTGTACCGGGAGGCGCCCATCAATGCCATCTGGGAAGGCTCCGGCAATGTGCAGGCACTGGATATGCTGCGTGCCCTGGCCAAAACCCCGGCGGTGCTGGAAACCTGGTTTGCCGAACTGGCCAAAACCGCAGGCAGCGATGCCCGGCTGGACAAGGCGGTGAACAGCGTGAAGCAGGAATTCGCCGATATGGATCAGGCGGAGTACCGCGCCCGCGATATCGTCGACCGCTTGTCCCTGACCATGCAGGCCAGCCAACTGGTCGCCGCCGGTAACCAGGCCGTCGCCGAAGCGTTCATCGCCTCACGCCTCGGGTCACACGGTGACCGCAACTATGGCACCTTGCCGCGGGGGCTGGATCTGGGGGAGATATTGGCGCGGGCGAACCCGTGGGAAAGCAATTAATAGTGAACAATGAATAATTAATAGCTGCGCGAGCAGCGACTGTCGTCATACCAAGCGATGAGGCCGCGCCCAAACACTGGGCGCGGCCTCATGCGTTTCAAAACACGAAAACCCGTCTCGCGACGTTATTAATTATTAACTATTCATTATTAATTAAAGCTTCAGTTTCCCCGCAATCTCAAACCACATGGCCCTGAATGCCTGGGCACTGGGAGTGTAGGGGGCGAATTCGCCTACCGGGGCGCGGTGGTCGCCCATTTGTTCGACATGGGTGGAGTAGGGGATCCAGGTCTTGAGGCCGCCTTTCATGACTTTCGGGCGTTTGACCAGCATCTCTACGTGCAGGTCGCGGTGGCGGTCGACCATGTTGAAGAAGGGCACGACGGTAAGGTGCTTGTAGTCCTTGCTGTCGATCCAGTCGAGTACCTGCTGGAAGGCCCGCACTGACAGGTGGGTCGGGATTACCGGTACGAACAGGTAGTCCACCGCCGCAAAGATGCTTTCGGCTACCGGGCTGAGTGTCGGCGGGCAATCCAGGATTACCAGCTCGTAGCTTTCGCCCAGCGGGGCGATCAGCTGTTTAAGCCGGGTCTTGGCGCCACCGTTTTCGGTGAGCTTGATATCCGCATTGCGCATGGACAGGTCGGCGGGGATGGCATCCAGGTTGGCCCAGCGGGTTTCCCGCTTGAGCCGGCCAATAGGCTGCTTGCCCTTGATCAGGTTGCCAGCCTTGTAGCCATCGCCATCATCTACCCCCAGATAGAAGCTCGCGGCGCCTTGCGGGTCCAGATCCCAAAGCAGGGTGCGGTGTTTCCAGCGGGCGGCATGCCAGGCCACGTTCACGGCCGAGGCGGTTTTCCCCACACCCCCTTTCAGGTTGTAAAAGGCGATGGTTTGCATGGCGTTCCATTCCTGTCCAGAGAAAGGTCAATTATAGCCTTGCCAGCGGCGAATGCTGGGCCAATACGCCTGCCGCTATCCTTATGGCTGGGCTCAGGCTAGCATGAACTGACACACAGGCCCATGTTGGCTCCAGTGCAGGCCTGCCGTATTGGGCCGGAAACTTGTGATCCGGGGGCGGTGGCGCTTTAATAGCCCACCAGCAAGCCCAATGATGGGTGCCAGCCACAGACATCAGGACGCAGGATAACAGGGTGAGTGCCTCAAAACGCTACCAGGTCTTTATCAGTGCCACCTACCCCGATATGCAGGGGGCCAGGCAGGCATTGATGTTGCCCATGATCGAGCACGGCATGATTCCGACCGGGCTGGACAGCGCGGCGGCCGATGGTAATACCCTGCTGCCGGTGATCCAGAAACTGATCGAGACCAGCGATTACTTCATTCTGGTGGTGGGCGGTCGTTATGGGCACTTGTCGCCGATGGGGCTGAGTGAGATTCACCGTGAATACATTTTTGCGGCCACCAAGCGCAAGCCCATCGTTGCTTTTATTCATGACAACCCGGACATGCTGGAAGCGGACCAGCGTGAAGCGACCCGTGATGGTCAGGTGCGCCGTGATGATTTCGTCCGCCTGCTGGAAGAAAAAGTCCCCAGTTTCCGCTGGACCACCGAAGCGAATCTGGCTGAGCTGGCTCACAAGGTGATCCCCAACCTGATGCGTGAGCATCGTACACCCGGCTGGGTGCGAGCGGATCAGACCGGACTTGGCGGCGGGGCAGAAGCCGAGTCGCTAAAAGCGCGTATCAGTGAGCTGGAAAAAGAACGGGAAGAGTCTCTGGCTCAATCTCGCCCGGCGCTCAAGACGTTGGCCCGGGGCGGCGACCAGGTGGCGCTGGACTACTCTTGTAATGTGTACGAAGGTGGTGATTGCAAACTGGCCATGGTCACCACCCGGATCAGCTGGGATCAGGCGTTTTCCTGTGTGGCGCCACTGATGCTGAACCCTGCCTCTGAGCCTGTCATGCAGAAGGCACTCGAAGATTTCATCGTGCGCAAGGCGCTTGCCGACGTGCAGACGGATTTCCCCCGCGCCCATGCTGTGCGCAACGTGGTGCTCGCCGCCCACTCCTTCAACCAGCTCAAGATCCACCTGCGCGCCCTGGGGCTCATCAGCAAAGCCCAGGAAACCGATAACCGAGGCCTGCCTCTATGGCAATTGACGGCCCATGGCGACAATACGATGAGTCAGGTGATGGCGGTTAAGCGCAGCGTCAAACTGTAGTTAACAGTTAACAGCGTACCTGACGCTTCTATCCTTCAAACGCAAGAGGCCGCGTCCAGCAGTTGGACGCGGCCTCTTGCGTTGCAAACAGCACGGGCATAGCCCGCGCGCTGTTCACTATTCATTGTTAACTGTTCACTTCCCCAACTTCGCCTTCACGAACGCAACCACCTCATCCGCTGCCACATCGGTATTCTCCGCATCCCCACGGCCCTTGTATTCCAGCACGCCATTGTCCATGCCGCGTTCAGCGATGACGATCCGGTGGGGGATGCCGAGCAGTTCGGTGTCGGCCAGCTTGACGCCCAGACGCTCTTTTTCGCGGTCGTCAAACAGGACCTCAATACCGGCGGCGCTGAGTTCGCTATACAGCTGCTCGGCCAGTTCACGTTCGCGGGGGCTCTTCTTGATGTTCACGGGCACCAGGGCAACCTGGAACGGGGCGATGGCTTCCGGCCAGATGATGCCGCGGTCGTCGTGGTTCTGCTCGATGGCTGCTGCCACTACCCGGGTGACCCCGATGCCGTAGCAGCCCATGGGCATGATGACCGATTTGCCGTTTTCGTCGAGCACTTTGGCGCCCAGAGCTTCCGAGTACTTGGTGCCGAGCTGGAAGATGTGGCCCACTTCGATGCCGCGCTTGATGGTCAGTGACCCTTTGCCATCCGGGCTGGGATCCCCTTCGACCACGTTACGCAGATCGGCCACTTCCGGCAGCGCCACGTCGCGTTCCCAGTTGATGTTGAAGAAATGTTGGCCGTCTTCGTTGGCGCCGGCGCCGAAGTCGCTCATTACCGCGACACTGCGGTCAGCAATCGCCTTGATGGGCAGGTTGACGGGACCGAGGGAGCCAGGGCCTGCACCGATGGCCTTGCGGATGTCGTCTTCGCTGGCGAATTCCAGCGGCGAGGCAACAGCATCCAGCTTTTCTGCCTTGATATCGTTCAGTTCGTGATCGCCACGCACCAGTAGCGCCACCAGGGTACCTTCTTCGGCGCCCTTGACGACCAGAGTCTTGATGGTCTTCTCGATGGCCAGATCAAACTGCTGTACCAGGTCGTCAATGGTCTTGGCGTTGGGGGTATCGACCTTTTCCATGGCCGCGCCGGGGGCGGGCCGCTCGGTGGCGGGGGCCAGAGCTTCGGCCAGTTCCACGTTGGCGGCGAAATCGGAGCTGTCGGAAAACGCAATGTCGTCTTCGCCGGACTCTGCCAGCACATGGAATTCATGGCTGGCCGCCCCCCCGATGGCACCGGTGTCGGCTTCTACCGGACGGTAATCCAGACCCAGACGGTCAAAAATGGCGCAGTAGGCCTGGTGCATGATCTGGTAGGTCTCAGCCAGGGAATCCATATCGGTGTGGAAAGAGTAGGCGTCTTTCATGATGAATTCCCGCGAGCGCATGATGCCGAAGCGGGGACGAATCTCATCGCGGAACTTGGTCTGGATCTGATAGAAGTTGGCCGGCAGCTGCTTGTAGCTGTGAATCTCGTTGCGGACCATGTCGGTAATCACTTCCTCATGGGTGGGGCCCAAGCAGAAAGGATTGTCATGCCGGTCGGTGATGCGCAGCAGCTCGGGGCCGTAGGCCGGCGCCCGCCCGGACTCTTCCCACAGGTCCATGGGCTGAACCACGGGCATCAGCACTTCCTGGGCACCCGCCTTGTCCATTTCCTCGCGGACGATCTGTTCCACCTTGCGCAGCACCCTCAGCCCGCTGGGCAGCCAGGTGTAAAGGCCGGAAGCCAGCTTGCGCACCAGACCGGCACGCAGCATCAGCTGATGGCTGATGACGACGGCATCAGAGGGGGTTTCCTTGACGGTGGCGAGCAGGTATTGGGAGGTGCGCATAGGGGTCTTTGTATCAGTATTTATAAGGGAACGCCGATTCTAGGGATAAAGCGCCAGTGACTCCAGTCTTGGCATTTGCATTCGAGGTTGTCTAGAATCGAGTTCAGAATAAAGTATCAGCAATAACCATAATCCAGGGTACATGGGGGAAGGAATGAACCGTCTCAAGACGTGGGCGTCAGGATGCGCCCTTGGGGTTGCTTTGTGTTCAGGGGCCCAGGCAGAACTCGTTGATTCTGTTCGGGTTGGCGATTTCGCCTACATGATCTCGGCTTCCCATCTTTATGTTTACAACTCGACCAGTGGTGGCTCCACTGCCATTGAACTTGAGATGGAGCCCATTGCGGTAGATGCAGTAGCCGATGGCGTTTTCGTCGCATACCAAGGCAAGGTGGAAAAACGAGACTTGAATGGTGACATCATGATTGATGCCACCGGGCGGATCGAACGTAACCTGAATTTGGCCACGGATATTGCTGTGCAGGGTTCGACTCTGTATGCGAGCTTCAATGACGGCACCTCAGTCTACGCTTTGAGTACTACGGACCTCAGTGCGGTCGGTGGGGCAGCCCCTCTTACGCTTACTGACCCTATGCGTAAAATTCGGGCTTATCCATCAAGTGGCGCAATACAGGCTCTTTACAGCCCGGGCGGCAGCGATTTGTTGCGACTCGCTTTTCCCGTTTCCTTGTCGGCGGATAATGAAGCAGAGGTAGAGCTGTTTGCGCTTCCACCGGGGCAGGAAAGCTATGTTGGGCAACCGGAAGATATTTTCCTGCTGGAAGGTGGCACTGGAGACATGCTGCTGATGGATAACGGGACAGAGTGGACTGTGGCCGGCGGCTACAATGGTTGGATTGCCGGAGTCGGCTTCCGTTTTCTGGATCAGGCCGAGGATGACAACTGGTCTGTAGTGCGTGACAAAATTATTGCCTGTGAGCCTGTCGACCAGCAAACCTGGGGCTCTGATCTGATCCACTATGATACTGCGCGGGCGTTTGACAGTCGCTACAAGGCGGGTACTCCTGAAGAACTGTATGAAGTTGTGCATCTTTGGGGAAGCGGTGCAGACCCAGATTCACACCTGTTTCGTGAGAGTGCGCCAGGTGTACTTCAGGTGGATGCGTCTACTCGAAGTGAAGGGCTGGATTTCGATGATGGAAAAGTACCTTATTCCGTAGACGCCAATGCGGGTTTGTCTGACTACCAGTTGCAAAATGGACTTTCCCCCCGACATGTGGCGTTAAGTGACGATAATTCCCACGCTTATGTGCTGCATCAGGGTAACGAGCGATGTCAATCCATGGTGCGGGTTTATAACTTGGGTACGCAAAGCTGGGAGTCAACGATTCCTCTGCGTTGGCGGGCAGATGCGTTGGCCACGTTGGGTGGGGCGACACCGGGCACTAGTGATGACTGGCTGGCGGTGGTGTATGAGTCAGCCTACGATGTTTATGGTAGCAGTGACGTTTACGCATCTTTTATTGACGTAAATGCGCCCAGCCCTGTTGAGGATCCCGCTCGGGACTTCGCAGATTATGGCGCCTATCATTTTAATCTGGGTACCGTTGAAGGTAGCCGCCATGCGGTGCTGTTTCAGGTGGAGGTCAGTTCTTTTCCTGACTACAGCCTGATCACTGGGTTGGGGCCGGATGGTGGATTTGATCAGTACACTCATTGTGACAGCGAGTCAGGTTGCTCCCCCTTCAGTGTGATTGATGGTTGGGATGCCAGAGCGGTGCTTGGCGAAACGGCTACGCTAGCCTTGAAGGCTGAAGAAGATCTCAGCCTGCTCAATTTCTCCGAGAGTGAGACCATGTTTTCGTTCTCTGCTCCGCATGACAACGGAAGATTGGATAAGGCTTTTGAGATTGTTGAGGCGCCATTGGTGGCTTCCCGCTCCCAGACGTTTATTGCCATGAATATGGAGCAAGACAGCATTGCCTTGTTTGATACTACCGGTCAGGCGTATTCAGAGGGGCGTGCCCAGGACTTTCTCCCTTCCCTGGTGGAAGCGGGAGTATGGTCAGAGACCGCTCAGGGAGGGGCAGGGCTTCCAGCATTCTATAATCTGAGTGGTGGCGATGTAGCGGGGTCGGTGGCGTCAACAATCCAGAACTGGCACCTCACTTTGGGCGCAGATGGGCACGCGACGTTTGAGCCTGCAGGTGAAGGGACTCTGGCAGGTTTCCCGCTGCGAGTTGATGTAGTGGATCCTGCCACTGATTCGCTTTTGCTAACGACGGTTTATCAGGGTCAGTACCGGTTCACTCCGATTGATAAAGACATCACCAATGCGCCGGGTTTTGTGCCCGATGCAGCAGCAGGAGGTGGTGATTCGGGTGATGATGAACCCGACTCGGAAGGGGGCTCCAGTTCGGGTGGTGGTAACAGCTCTGCGGTATCAGGCAGCGGCTTTAGCAGTGGCGGTGGCGGAGGGGGAGCAATGGGCTCGCTCCTGGGGGTGTTGCTCCTGATTGCGCTGCGCAGACGCACGACCACAACACACTAATTTTAGGGCCCTGCGGGGCCCTTTTTGGGAGAGTCTGAATGTTGAATGCTGAACAGGTGCAGGCGGTGATTTACGAAGGGTTGCCTGCGGCCTCGGAAGAAGGGCTGGTAGTGGAGTCCATTGGGGATCGTCGGGCGCGGGTGCGTAGCCCGTTCCGGCCTTCCGCCCTGCGCCCCGGTGGCACCCTTTCCGGTCCGACCATGATGGGGCTGGCGGATGCTGCCATGTATGCTGCGGTGCTTGGTGCATTGGGACGAGTGGAAATGGCGGTGACCCAGAATCTCAATATCAACTTCCTCTCTCGCCCGGCGCAGAAAGACCTGATAGCGGAGGCGGTAATCCTGCGACTGGGGCGTCGTTCGGCGGTGCTGGAAGTGCAGCTGTTCAGCGAAGGCAGCGATGAGATGGTCGCCCACGTTACCGGGACCTACGCCTTGCCGGCTTAATGCTGACGGTTATCAGCTATCAGTTATGAGCTACAAGCTACAAGCTTCAACACGAGGTGATGCCCGAGCTACACGAATCCCTATTCACTCCGCGCTGCACTGCATCACGAGGAAAGTCTGGGGATTAAGCCAAACAGAAAAAGGAACCATTCCAACCAGGCCCGTCCAATTGGTAGCTGGTAGCTGGTAGCTGGTAGCTGGTAGCTTGCCCTTCTAGCGCAGTTCCTTCTCCCAGATAATATCCAGGCTGTTTGCCTCCGAGCTGGAACGCGCCTCCAGGTGCAGGCTGCGGGTCAGGGTGTAGCGCAGCATGACAGTGGACACCGCATCAAACAGGCCGATGGCATAGGTTAGATAGAGCCGGTCTGATAGCTGTTTTCCCAGCATCAGGGAGGCATCGTCGGTTTCCCAGTCGCTGCCAACACTGATGTCATCCACACCGATCTTGTCGCCAATCTTTTCTGTGACGCCGCTGCCTTTTTCCAGTCCGTAAAGTGCCAGAGCCTGAGCAATGCGGCTGGCGTCGCTTTTGGACCCGCTTTCCAGTGGCCGGCCGGTGAGCAGGTAGGACATGATCTGGCTCTGTTCCATACCAGGGTCCGAAAACAGGCTGGCTTCCGGCTCTTGCAGGGTGCCGCCCAATTGCACTCCTACGGTGATCGCTTCGCTGGGCACCTTGCGGATCGCGCGGATATCCAGCCCGGGGTTATCCGGCGCGCCCTGGAAAATCAGCCGGCCATCACTGATCGCCAGATTCTGGCCGTAGGCCCGGTAGCGGCCTTCGCGAACGACCAGCTCTCCGTTCAGCTGAGGGGGGCGTTGGGGTTTCTGTTCAATCGCCAGCGTGCCGCCCAGAGTGGCATCCAGACCGAATCCCTTGAAGTACACCTGGTCGCCCAATGTCACGGTGACATTCAGAGAGAGGGGCAGGCTGCCGTTGTCTTCGCCTTGCTGATGCACCAGCACCTGGTCACGGCTGACGGTGATGGCATTCTCCGGCAGTTCCACCGGGCGGATGTCTGCCTCCGGGATGACCAGGCTTCCGGTCAGTGCCAGACCTTCGAGGTTGCCCTGTAATTGCAGATCGGGGCTGAGAAGAACGCGGGCATCGGGTCGGTTGGCCACCAGCAGGTTCTGGCCACGAACCGTGAGGGACAACGACAGGGGCCAGGGATGTGGTTGGATACTGCCTGACAAGGTGGCCTTGCCGTCTCCCATGGTGGCCTGACCATTGACGGCGATGTCTCCGTCGGGGGAACCCGACAGCACCAGTGAGACATCACTGATGGCGGTGCCCAGTGCCGGCACCAGCGCCTGCCCGTTCTGGAGCTCAATCTGGCCATTCATGTGCGGTGCGCGCAGGGTCCCGGCGAGGCCGACATCGGCCCGGAGAGTGCCCTCGATATCGCGCAGGTCGGCGGTAAACAACTCGATAATGCCCAGCGAGTGGAGCGTCAGGTTAACGTTCCCGCCAAGAGGTGAATCAGCTTGCAGGCCGTGGTGCAGGGTTGCTTTGGCCTGACCCAGGCTCGACGCCAGCTGCAGCTCACTGTCGAGTTGCCGGTTTTGTAGCTGGCTGTGTACTGACAGGGTATGGATGTCCAGGGGAGGGGGGGCATCCTGCGCATTGATGCTGATGCGGGCCTCTTGTGTTTGTGCGTGCAGCTCACCCCGAGGATTGTCGATGCTGCCCTCGATGGCGACCGTCGCCTCGAGAAGCCCTTCCACAGTGAAGTCCGGACCGGTCAGGGGGGACAGTAGTGACAGGGGGAGCGCCTGGACTGAGCCGTGTGCCTGTATGCGGTTATCCGCCTGGTGGTTACCTTGCACACACAGGGCGCTGTCGTCCTGGCGAAGGCAGAACGGCGCCAGTGACTGGCTCTCGGCTGACAGGGTCAAGGCGCTGCTTTGTTGTTGCTGCCATTGTCCCAGGGTCTCGTGGCTGATCTGGCTTTGAGTGACGTCGCCTTGCCAACCCAGTGAGCTGTCCAGCGTACCGCCAAGCCGGGTTGCCAGGGTAACGCTCTGCTGTGTGGCGCTGACGGTCAGTTGGTGCTGTTGGCGGGTGCCTGTCAGGGTCAGGGCAAGCGTTTCCAGTCGGCGTTGCTCGTCTTGCTGGATCTGATCGGCATTGAGGGTCAGCTGCTGGGGTTGTGTGCCGAGTCCCAGGTCTTTGAAGCGGGCGGTGAGGGTGCTGACGGACCATTGTTGCCAGCCGGTTTGCTGACCGTTTAGCTGGCCACTCACCCTGGGGGTCGCCAGTTCGCCACGCAGGGCGATCTGCCCGGACAGGCGGCCTTCCAGGTCCGGGTGTATCTGGCTGAGGCGTTGCAGCTTCAGTGTGCTGTCGAGCTGCCAGCCAGGCAGAAGCTTGCCTTGCAGATTGGCACTGTTGTCGCCAAAGCGGGTTGTGGCGGTCAGGGCCAGCCGCTGTTGCTGGCTGTGCACGTTGGCTTGCAGGGTCACAGGCTGCTGTCGCAGTTGCCCGCTGATCTGAAGGTGGCTGGGGGACAGCTGCCATTGGCCGTTATCGTATCGGCCCTGGCTGCTGCCATCGATCGCCAGTTGACCGGGTAGCGCCGGGGACAGGATTTCCGGATCAAGGTTGCCCTGAATCTTCAGGTCCCAGCGCAGCGGGCCGTAGAGCAGTTGCCCCTTGGCCTGCAAGGTTTGCTTGCCTTGCTTGAGCGTCAGGGTGTCCAGAGCCAGACCATCACGAATGCGAGCACCTTTCAGGTCGATGCTCACGGTCAGGTCATCGCGGATCAGACCGGTCTGAGCATCAAGCTGCAGGGTGTCGAGATTGCCCCGAGTGTGCAGGGTGCCCTCTGTCAGGGTCAGTGGTGGTGTCTGGTTCAGTGGTAGCGGCTGGGTGGGCCACTCATGGGCCAGTGCCAGCACGGGCTGGCCATCTTGCCATTGCACGGTGCCTTCGCTGTGCACGGTGGCGGGCTGCTGCAGCTGATGGACAACGTGCAAGTCATCCAGGGCGCCTTTCACTTGCAGTTGGCCGGTGGCCTGGCGGGCGGTCAGGGTATCTGACGGCGGCAGTGGCAGTGTCCAGTCGGCATTGGCATCAACCGTGATGGGGCCGGTTAGTGAGCCTTGACCACTGAGAGTGATCTGGGCGTCGGCGAGGGTGGTGGTGCTCAAGTGTGCGATCTGAAATCGCCGCCAGGCCACCAGCCGGCGGCCGTGTAGGTCACTGACCAGGGGGGTGTCGTTAACACGTACCTGGGCAACGTCCAGGGTTTCAATACGCAGCCCGAAGGGCAGGGTAAGTTGTTCTGGCAGCGTGACAGGGTCCGGTTTGTCCGTCTGTTCGGGCGCCCCGGTTGTGATCCGCAGCGACCCAAGCGTCAGATACTCCAGATCCAGCCATCCCTGGGGCAGACTGCGCGGGAGCAGGGCGAGACTGCCACGGTCCAGACGCACGTCCAGCGTGCCATTGTGATAGTGGACCCCTTCGAGCTCCACCGTGTCGAGCAGGTGTCCCTCCCAGTGATCCACGGTCAGTTCGCCGGGAATCCATTGGCCTGCCTGTTCCAGTAGCCAACGGTTGCCGGTGCTGGTGCCCAGTAACAGCCATACCGTTGTACTGAGCACCAGTAGCAGTACCAGCAGAGAACGGAGTAAAAACTGCACGGTTCGTGACATCACAGGTCTGGCCCCATGGACAGGTGGATCCGCCAGTTGCGATGCTCATCAATGGCACGCGCTACGTCCAGGCGAATGGGGCCCAGGGGGGAGCGCCAGCGTACACCGAGCCCGGCACTGTGGCGGGGCTCGAATTCATTCATGGTATTGAAGGCGTTACCGGCATCGGTGAAGGCCGCCAGGTGCCAGCGTTGGGTGATGGGGTGATCAAATTCCAGTGAACCTGTGGCCAGATGACGGCCCCCAATTACGTCGCCGTTGGCGTCGGTGGGGCCTAGGGATTCATAGGCGAAGCCTCGCACACTGGAATCGCCGCCCGCGAAGAAACGAATGGAGGCAGGCAGTTCCGTCACGTCGGTGACTTCGGTGTAGCCAAGATCGCCGCGAATCAACACTCTGCCGCCGGCAAGCGGAAACACCAGTTTTCCGCTCGGTGTGAATTGCAGGAACGATGCGGTCGAGGAAAGCCCTTCGTGGGCAAAGCGGATCTTGCCGCTGAGGCGCCAGCCGAAGGTGGGGTAAACCGGGTCATTGGCCTTGATGCGACTGAGCTGGTAGCCGGGGATGAGCAGCTCGGCCTGGTCGACCTCGTTGGCCACTTGCCAGGTTTCGCGCAGGTACTCCAGTGACACGGTACTGACCCACTTGTTGTCCAGTTCGCGGATATAGTCAGTGCCTGTGCTCCAGCGTTCATTGGTGTTGCTGTCGGTGTCTTCGTTGACATAACTGGTATGCAGATCCAGGCGCTCACGAAGCGGATCGCTAAGTGGAATCTGGTAGGTCGCCCCTGCGCCTTGCTGGACTTCAGAGAGTTCGGTTTCCGCGCGGAAACGGTGGCCGAAGCGGTTCACCCGACGGTTCTCTATACCGAGCCGGACGCGCGGGCCGGTATCGGTACTGAAGCCCAGTCCCGTCAGCAGTGACCAGCGGTTATTGTCGGTGACCGTAATGGCCAGCGGGATACGGTGCTGGTCCCGGTCGGGGGTACCTTTTTCGATGCGCACGGCACTGAAGTAACCTGCCCCAAGCATGCCTTGCTGGGTCTGCAAGACCAGCTTGCTGTCGTAGGGCTCACCTTCTTCAAATCGCACGTAGGCGCGTACCAGTTTGTCGTTCAGGCTGCTGCCGGTGAGGGAGACCTCACCAAAGTGATAGCGAGGCCCACTTTGCACTTCCAGTTGGATGGTGGCCTGACGGGCACGGGTGTCGACCGTCAGGGCGTGGCGGGTAAGGCTGCCTTCCAGGTACCCCCGGTTGATCAGGTTCTGCTGCAAAGCCTTTTTCAGCGTGGTGTACTGATCGTGTTCCAGCCGCTCGTCGAGTCGTAGCTGTGCCTGATCGACCAGTTGCTGGAATGCCGGATCGCTGGCGGCATCGCCACTGATGCGTATGTCCGCACGCTTGAGAATCACCGGCTGGCCGGTTTGTACGTCCAGGGTTGCCTGGGTGCAGTGCTCGTTCCGGGGCTCTGCGGTCAGGGTCAGCGTACTGTCGTAGTAGCCCATGGCCTGAAGTGCTTCGGTGGCGTTGGCCAGCACTTGGCGACGGATCAATCCATATTGGGCCGGGGGAGGCTGGCAAGGATAGCGTGACAGATCGATCAGGGCGCGGATATTGTCGACTACGGCCTTGTCGGCGTTGCCGGTAATACGCAGCTCTGGCTCCTCGCGGGCGGCCAACACGGTCAGCGGCAGGCAGAGCAGCAAAACGGCAATCCAGCCTGTGCGTGGCGTACGCTTCAATCGGGTGTCCCTGTCAGTCATTGCGCCACAGTGTAAGCGAAGCAAGCAGGGACGAGAACGGTCGGCAGGAGTTCTCTGTACCGGTATGCCCTAATTATCGTTGTCCGGCGTCGTCTGCTGGCCTTTTTCGCGTTGGTATTCGCTGGCGCTGGGGCGCTTTTTCAGGCGACGCTGCAGGGTGCGGCGGTGAATCCCCAGCGCGTCTGCTGCCCGGGAAATGTTGCCATCATGGGCGTCGAGCGTGCGCTGGATGTGTTCCCATTCCAGTCGCTGCAACGACGGCGGCGTTTGTGGCAGGGCGGGGGCCAGGCTGGAGGGATCGGCGGCCAGCGCCTCCAGAATGTCTCTCGGGGTCGCCGGTTTGGTCAGATAATTGTGGGCGCCCCGATGGGTGGCCGCGACGGCCGCGGCAATACTGCCGTACCCGGTTAGCAATAACACCCGGCAGCCGGGAAAGCGTTCCAGGATCGGTGCGATCAGATCCAGGCCATTGTCGGGCCCTAGGTTTTGGTCCAGCACTGCCGCATCCAGTTGGTTGAGCTGTTGCAGTACGGCCAGTGTGGCTGGGCCGTTGTGGGCCACAGTAACCTGGACGCCATGTCGGCTGAGCGCCTGGCGGGTTTGTTCGGCAAGCAGTTCGTCGTCTTCCACCAGCAGCAGGTTGGTCATGCGATGTTCTCCTGGCGAGTGCGGGGCCAGCGAATGTGCGCCTGGGTCCACTGGGCGCCAAACTCAAGACTCAGGCTGGCGCCCATCTGCTCGAGGGTGGTGGTCACCAGGATCATGCCCATACCCAGTCCTTCCCGTTCAGAATCCTGATGGGCGGGGCCATCATCGCTGATCTGTAGACCGTGGGACTGCTCATCGCCAAAACTGCTGATAATCCAGCGGCTGGCGCCGGCATCCATGGCGTTATAGCCCAGATTGCTGAGCACCCGAAACCAGCCCTCGGCGTTTGCCAGAAGCGGATCTTCCTGCAGATCCATTTCCAGTGTCAGGGTGGGGGCAAGATGGCGTAGATGCTGTCGCAGGTGTTCCAGCAGAGCACTCAATGGCTGGTTGGCAAGGGTGTGTTCGCCACTGCCGCGCTTGAGTCTGCTGGCCACTTGGCGGGCCAGTTGTTCCATTTGCTCGACCTCGCGGTGAAGGCTGTCCGGGAGAGCCGGGGAATGGCGCAGGTTGTCTGCCAGCATGACCAGGGTGCCGAGCGGTGTGTTCAGCTCATGCGCCTGGTCCGCCAATGTCGCAGCGATCTGGTACATGTGCTCCCGTCGACCGGCCAGGTCCAGGGCCTGCTCCTGTTGACGCTGTTGGTCTTGCATCAGCCTTTGAATGACTTGCCCCAGCAGGGTCAGCATCACCAGCATGGCGGTGAAGATGGCGGCCATGCCGACGCCATGAAGACCACTGAGCTGGTGGCTCAACGCATGCAATGGGGTATCGCTGGCGGGCATGTGATACCAGTTCATGGTGACCAGATAGCCGGCCAGAGCCAGTGATGCCACCGTCATGGCTCCGCGAAGAGGCAGGGTCAGGGAAGCGAGTAGCGCAGGGACCAGCAGGTAAAACGCGAGCGGATTACCCGCTCCGCCAAAATTCTGTATCAGCCCGGCGAACAGCACCGTATCCAGAGCCAGCTCAAGGGTAAGCAAGGTGCCGTGATGGCGGGGCAGCAGCCGCCAGGTGCAAAGGGTCACCAGACTCGGCAGCAGCAAGGCCGCCAACCAACCCAGTTCGGGAATGTGATAGCCACTATGCCCCAGACTTTGTAGCAAAATCAGGGCAAGGGTAATGGCCAGCACCAGCAGGCTGCGCAGCCAGATCAGGCGCAGTCGCCAGTTCAGCAATGGGGGACGGTTTGTCATGGCGTTATTGTAGAGGGAAATACGCAGGAAGGGGTGCGGCAGTTTGCCTCGTTCTGCATCATGCCGCCGACCTGATAATCAGGGTTTCAGCATTGCCCCTTCCAAAAGCTGGGCGGCGAACCGGGGCAGTTTGGGGTGCTGATGATGGCTGGCCTTGTGAAGTCGAAAGCCCGCTTGGCGAAGCGTTGCTGCGGTGTTGCGGGTGAGTTGGCAACCGCAGGCCAGGTGTTTCCAAGCGGGGTTCATGGCCCCTTGCAGGCGTTGGGTCCAACGCTTCTCGCTGCGTACGTGTTCCAGTGTCAGCAGGGTGCCGCCGGGCTTGAGTACCCGAAAGGCTTCCCGGGCGGCGGCATCCGGGTCCGGGATAGTGCAAAACACCAGGCAGGCGATGACGGTATCAAAGCTGTTGTCGCCATAGGGCAATTGCTCGGCGCCAGCGACCTGAAGGTGAAAACGTTCAGGTTGGCTGCACTGGCGTGCGGTGTCAGCCGCCAGCTCCAGCAGGGCCTCGGCGGGCTCAATGCCGTGTATTTCGCTTGCGAGATCAGAATAGAGTGGGAAGTTGGCGCCGGTGCCGACGCCCAGTTCCAGCACCTTACCATGGGCCTGGCGGATTAGGTGCTGGCGGTTCCGGTACAGTGGACGGGTGGCCCAGTCCAGCAGTACCGGGAAGACCTTGTCTTCATAGAGGGACATTAATTGCGTTCCGGAAGCACATAGTTATCCGGGTTGTTGAGCATATCCATCGTCAGTGGCTCACTAAGCACGCTGGTCAGGTTGCGGTCGGTCTTTTTGCTGAACTTGCGGCGCAGTTTTTCGAACTTGCGGAAACTGCGGAAGTTGAGCGCATAGAGCCGGACTTCCTGCAAACGCTTGTAGGAATACATCACGTCCAGTGCGTCCATGGAAAATTCCGGACGGATCTTCATGGCTTTTTCCAGATAGCTGATGGCCTCATTGAGGTCACGCTTGCGGTTCATGTAGATCAGGGCGTTGGCGTATTCGTAGTTGACGATGGGGATGTCCGGGGCCAGTTGCAGGGCGTCGGAAAAGGACTCTTCCACCGTGGTGGTGCGCGCGCCGTAGGTCATGCGACCGGTGAATTTACCCACCCTGCGCATGATGCCGGCATCCACCCCAGCACGAAATGCGTGTGCCAGTGGCTGTTCGGGCATGATTGCGACCACTTCCTCGGCGCTGTTCTTGATCTTGCCGATATAGCGGCGGGCCACAACAACGGGTACGGGCGATTCCTCGGCAATGCGGGCAATGGCGTAGGCATAACCCAGTTTCACGGAGGCGACAATCGGAGCGACCTCCGGATCATCCTCGGCTTCCGCCATCACTTCAAAATAGTCTTCTGCCCGGTTCGCCACGTCCTGCAGCATCATATATTTGATGCTCTGACGGTCGGTCAGGTAGATGGCATACATCAATTGGGAGAAGAGGGCAGGAATCTCGCCCATGGGGCCCAGTTTCAGGCCTTCTTCCCGGGCTTTCTGGAAATCACCCGAGAAAAACAGGCGCCAGACCTGCAGGCTGCGGGTCTCCAGTACCTGATAATCCCCATTCCAGTCCGTAATACCTTCCTTCATGAAGGGATACTTCTCGAAGTTCTTCTTCATGTAGGCTGCTGAGGGGTAGGGCACTTTCAGCCCCCGCATCAGGTATTCCCACTTTTCACGGATCTGCTGGTCGGTGTAGGTAAAGAAGCTTTTCTTGTAGGGAACGTCGTTCCATTTTTCCACGAAGATGCGCTCATCCACCGGGATTTCCTGCATTTGCAGTTCTTCCGGGGTGACTTCATCCATTTCGTCATCGACGTCGTCGTCGCGGGCTGCCTGGGCTTGCAAGCTGATAGCACAAAGCACAATCAGGCACAGGCTGCGCCAGAAGGGTTGGGAGGTAGCTGCCATGAGTAGTACGGCTCTTGTTGTTGTTTATTATCGGGCGAAAGATATATCGCAGGGCCCCTATGACCTAACAATGCCATGGGGCGGGGCGGTGAACAAGTTCTCCCCGGTATGTATTCCCGTTGGGTTTTGTATCTGAGGGGTTGCCACCCGGGGCGCCGGGTGGCGGAAGCAAAAATCAGGCGGTACCGCCGGCCTTGCGCAGGACGTCAGCGTAGTCTTCGCAGCGTGGGTGTTGGGTAATGACGGTCAACAGGGTCCGGTTTTCCGGATCTCGGCTGTTAAGGTCACGGCCTTGTGCCTGGAAGAAGGCGACAAACCGCTCGAAATCTTCTGCCCGCAGGGCCCGGTAGGCCTTTTCCAGTACGTGAAAATCAGGGTTTACCCCCTCTTCAGCAGGAAAATCGAGAAATACCTTGATCTGTTCATCGGTCATCGGCTCGCCGATGATCTTCTTCTTGTCTTTACGTTCTGCCATTGCAGGCTCCTTGGAATCCGCTCACGGGAAAGGCTGATGAAGGGCGGAGGCGCATGATCGCAACGTCGGCACCCTGTCCGGTTGGGGGCGCATTATAGAGGGTGGAGATTGCCTTGGGCCAGTGCAGCCGCAGAGCGAGGGGAGCGAAGGGAAGATGCCGCCGGGCAGAGCCCGGCGGCGGGCCATCAGGAGGCCATGTCTTTCAGTTTCTTCAGCGGACGGATCTTGACCATGGTACGGGCCGGCTTGGCCGCGAAGGTGGTCTCTTCGCCAGTGAAGGGGTTGATGCCCTTGCGAGCCTTGGTAGCGGGCTTCTTCTGGGTCACGATTTTCATCAGGCCCGGCAGGGTGAACTGGCCGGCGCCACGCTTTTTGATGTGTCCTTCGATGATCACGCCCAGCTCATCAAACACGGCATTGACGTCTTTCTTGGTCAGGCCGGTGGTGTCGGCGATCTGGTTAACGATCTGGGTTTTGTTCATCGGTTCGGTGACAGTCTTTACTTTGCGCGCAGCAGTGGTGCTGGCGGCTTTGGCAGCGGTTTTCTTCTTTGCAGCCATGGATAGCTTACCCCTTTTTGGTGTCTTCCTGAGTTGTGATGGTGCCTTCTGGTTGGGCACCGGTGATGCTTCCCTGATCAGGTTCGCCCCTGGACTGCGTGCTGGAAGCGGTGCGGTGAGCAGCACACGACTTTGCCAACTCAGAGGGTCACTGATGTGGTTCGCATCTTTTATAAGTCAGGAAAATCCAGTTCACAAGCGCTGAAACCACTATTTTTCGCGGGTTTCAGCAAAATTTTACGGCTTGAGAGGCGGTTTGGTGTGCATTGTGCCGGCGGCATGGCTCGCAGCGGGTGGAATCGCTATACTGTGGCGCCTTTTTTCTATGACCCGGTGCCGGGGCTGCAGACAGGTTGTCTGGCTGCGGGTCGTACACTCAGAAATACGAACGGACAGAGAGCATGCGTAGCCATTATTGCGGTGATTTAAGAGCGTCCCACGACGGAGAAACTGTTGAGCTGTGCGGTTGGGTACACCGCCGTCGTGACCATGGCGGGGTGATCTTCCTCGACCTGCGTGACCGTAATGGCCTGGTGCAGGTGGTGTTCGACCCGGACACCGTGGACGCCTTCGCACTGGCCGACAAGGTACGCAGCGAATACGTGGTGAAAGTGACTGGCCGGGTGCGCATGCGTGATGAAGCCGTGCGTAACAGCAAGATGGCCACCGGGGATATCGAGGTGCTGGGCAAGGCCCTGACGATCCTTAACGAAGCGGCCACCCCGCCGTTCGAGCTGGATGAGCACGGTGGTGCCGGTGAGGAAGTGCGGCTCAAGTATCGCTACATGGACCTGCGTCGCCCCGAGCAGCTGCGTAACTTCCAGTTCCGCTCGCGCCTGACTCACGCGGTCCGCGCTTTCCTGGAAGGCCAGGGCTTCATGGATGTGGAAACCCCGATCCTGACCCGTGCGACCCCGGAAGGGGCCCGTGATTATCTGGTGCCCAGCCGGACCCATGCCGGCAGCTTCTTTGCGCTGCCGCAATCGCCCCAGCTGTTCAAGCAGTTGCTGATGGTGGCCGGTTTCGATCGTTACTACCAGATTGCCAAGTGTTTCCGGGATGAAGACCTGCGTGCTGACCGTCAGCCGGAATTCACCCAGATCGACCTGGAAGCCTCTTTTGTTGAAGAAGAGGACATCATGGGGATCACCGAAACCATGGTGCGCAGCCTGTTCAAGGAATTGCTGCAGGTCGAGCTGCCGGACTTCCCGCGCATGCCGTTCTCTGAAGCCATGCGCCGCTTTGGCTCCGACAAGCCAGACCTGCGTATTCCGCTGGAGCTGATCGACATTGCCGATTTGCTGGCCGGTGTGGATTTCAAAGTGTTCTCCGGGCCGGCCAACGACCCCAAAGGGCGTGTGGCAGCCATGAAAGTCCCGGGCGGTTGCAGCCTGTCCCGCAAGGATATCGACGGCTACACCAAGTACGTCAGCATCTACGGCGCCAAGGGGCTCGCCTACATCAAGGTCAATGATCTTGCCGCTGGCGCGGAAGGCCTGCAGTCCCCGATCCTCAAGTTCCTCACCGATGAGGCCATTCAGGGCATTCTCGAGCGCACCGGCGCCGAGACGGGCGACCTGATCTTCTTCGGGGCAGACAAGGCGAAGATCGTGAACGAAGCGCTGGGCGCCCTGCGAGTCAAGGTAGGTCACGACCTGAATCTGGTGGAAGGCGACTGGGCCCCGCTGTGGGTGGTGGACTTCCCCATGTTTGAAGAGGAAGACGGCCAGTTCCATGCCCTGCATCATCCGTTCACCATGCCCAGCTGCAGCCCGGAAGAGCTGAAGAGCAATCCGGAAGGCGCCTTGTCCCGTGCCTACGACATGGTCCTCAACGGCACGGAGCTGGGTGGTGGTTCCATCCGTATCCACAACCCGGCCATGCAGCGTGCGGTGTTTGAAGCATTGGGCATCTCTGATGAAGAAGCGGATGAAAAATTCGGCTTCCTGCTGGATGGTCTGAAGTACGGTGCGCCGCCCCATGGCGGTCTGGCGTTCGGTCTGGATCGCATGGTCATGCTGATGACCGGTTGCGATTCCATCCGTGATGTTATTGCTTTCCCGAAAACCCAGACTGCAGCCTGCATGATGACCAATGCCCCGTCCCCGGTGGACAACAAACAACTGCGGGAAGTGGGCGTACAGGTACGTAAAGAAGAAGACTGATGAGGGGTCGGACGTCGGCTGTCTGACGTCGGACGCTTAACCCGATGCTGCAATTCTTGGTGTGTTTCCTGTCGGCTCAGAGAGAAATTGACAGGAAACACGGCCAAACGTTTGGACACAGGGTTTGGCGTCCGGCGTCAGACGTCTGACCTCCAGTAAGCAAGCGGAGGAAATATGGCAGGACACAGTAAATGGGCCAATATCAAACACCGCAAAGCGGCCCAGGACGCCAAGCGCGGCAAGATTTTTACCAAACTGATTCGTGAGCTGACTGTCGCCGCCAAGATGGGTGGCGGTGAGCCGGCGGATAACCCGCGGCTGCGGGCCGCCATGGACAAGGCGCTGGGTGCCAACATGACCCGCGACACCATCGACCGTGCCATCAAGCGTGGCGCCGGTGGTGACGATGGCGGCAACATGGACGAAATCACCTATGAAGGCTACGGCAAGGGTGGTGTTGCGGTGTTGGTAGAAACCATGACCGATAACGTGAACCGCACCGTGGCGGAAGTCCGTCATGCCTTCACCAAGTTCGCCGGCAATCTGGGCACCAGTGGTTCAGTGGCGTTCCTGTTCACCAAGCGCGGTGAAATTTACTTCGAGCCGGAAAGTGTCGACGAAGAAAAACTCATGGAAGTGGCGCTCGAAGCCGGAGCCGAGGATGTAGAAGAGATCGACGGCGGCGGTTTCCTGGTCATTACCTCGCCGGACAAACAGTTCGGTGAAGTGGTGGATGCCTTGCGTGCGGCAGAGCTGGAGTTTGCTGACGCTGAAGTGACCATGCATGCGTCCACCGAAACCGAAATGGATACGGACACCGCGGAAACGGTCCAGAAGATGATCGACATGCTGGAAGACCTGGATGATGTCCAGAACGTCTACACCAACGCCAGTTGGCCGGCACAAGAAGAATAGCTACGAGCTATGAGCTTCCAGGAAAAGCAAAACCCCGGATTTATCCGGGGTTTTTGTTTTTTGGAGGGAGTAGGGTGGGCTCCCTATGGCTTTGTTGTAGAAGCTTGCTTGCAAGCGACGTGGGCTGGCGTGCTGCGTGAAGCGCCTCTCTGGCTAACTGGACATTTGGACAGTCTTTCGGTACAACTGACGCAGATTTTCTATTTGTGGTCAGACAGTTATGGCATTGATTCTCGGTATCGACCCCGGTTCGCGCCACACCGGCTATGGGCTGGTGGAGCATGTGGGTAATCGGTCCCGGGCGGTGGCGTTTGGCACTATCTCGACTTCCCATAAGGAAATGCCTCCCAGGCTGGGAGAAATCTTTGCCGGCATTGATCAGGTGGTAAAAGAATATGGCCCTGCGGAAGTGAGTATCGAGAAGGTCTTCATGGCCCGCAATGCGGATTCGGCGCTCAAGCTGGGCCAGGCGCGGGGTGCGGCCATTGCGGCAGTGATGCAGGCGTCAATTCCGGTATTTGAATATTCGGCTCGCCAGGTCAAGCAGGCAGTGGTGGGCAAGGGGAGTGCGGAAAAGATTCAGGTCGGGGAGATGGTGCGTCATTTGCTGGGGTTGGATAAACGCCCCCAGGAAGATGCCGCCGATGCATTGGCGATTGCACTGTGTCATGCCCACATGCGTGTCTCGCTGGCGAGAATGGCGGGCGCCACGGCGGTGCGCAACCGCCGTATCCGGTAATTCAATGCACCAACATCAACAACACAGTCATTAAGGATTCAGCATGATTGGACAATTGCGTGGCACCCTGCTGGAAAAGCGCCCTCCGCAGCTGCTGCTGGACGTGAACGGGGTCGGTTATGAAATCGAAGCCCCCATGACCGTGTTTTATGACCTGCCGGAGGTGGGGCAACCGCTGACGCTGCATACCCACTTCGTGGTGCGGGAAGATGCCCAGTTGCTGTATGGCTTTTCCAGCCGTTATGAACGGGAGTTGTTCCGGGCATTGATCAAGGTGAACGGGGTGGGGCCGAAAATGGGGCTGGCGATCCTCTCCGGTATCGAAGCGGACCGGTTGGCTCAGTGTATTCATGATCAGGACAGCACCACGTTGGTGAAGGTGCCCGGTATCGGCAAGAAAACCGCGGAGCGGCTGGTCATCGAAATGAGCGACCGGCTGGACAAGATTGACGGTGCGCCGGCCAATCTGCCCGGCAGAGTCGCCATTAACGCCCCGGATGATGCCCGCAGTGATGCCGTTGCTGCGCTGGAAGCCTTGGGCTATCGCAACAAGGATGCCGCGGCGGCGGTGGGCAAGGTGGCAGAAGAGGGCGCCAGCAGCGAACAACTGATTCGCCTTGCGCTGAAAAGCCTGGCGCGTTGAGGTTCCTTTTTACCAAACGACCGGCAATCCCTCCTTGCACAATTGTGATGATACCAATAGCCGCCGGGTGGCCTGCTGCGTTACGCTAGCTGTTTAAGGGCCTTGCCCACACAACTCATCTGGTTGAGGCGGATCCACCGCGAGCATGGATAACGAACGACTGATTACTGCCGGCAGTGTCGGCAGTCAGGAAGACCAGCAGGATCGGGCGATTCGCCCGGCCAGCCTTGCGGACTACCATGGCCAGGCCAAGGTCCGTGAGCGGATGGAAATCTTCATCGATGCGGCTCGCGGCCGCCAGGAAGCGCTGGATCACACCCTTATCTTCGGTCCGCCCGGTCTGGGCAAGACCACTCTTGCCCATATTATTGCCCGGGAAATGGGCTGCGAGCTCAAATCCACCTCCGGTCCGGTGCTTGAGAAAGCCGGTGATCTGGCGGCCATTCTGACCAATCTGGAGGAAGGCGACGTCCTGTTCGTCGACGAAATTCATCGCCTTTCCCCGGTAGTCGAAGAGATCCTCTATCCGGCGATGGAAGACTACCAGCTGGATATCATGATTGGTGAAGGCCCGGCTGCCCGTTCCATCAAGCTGGATTTGCCTCCTTTTACCCTGGTTGGGGCGACCACCCGTGCCGGGTTGCTGACGGCACCGCTCCGCGATCGCTTCGGGATTGTTCAGCGACTGGAATTCTATGGTGTCGAAGATCTGGCAGGGATTGTGCAAAGAGCCTGCGAGATTCTGGCGATTCCTATTGATGCGGCGGGGGCGCTGGAAGTGGCCCGGCGTTCCCGTGGCACGCCGCGGATTGCCAACCGTCTGCTGCGCCGGGTGCGAGACTATGCCCAGGTCAAAGGTGATGGCTGCATTACCGAGGTGATGGCCCAGCGGGCGCTGGATATGCTGGAAGTCGACAGCTGCGGGCTTGATGGTACCGATCGTCGCCTGCTAGACATGATCATGCACAAATTTGATGGTGGTCCGGTCGGCCTGGAATCACTGGCTGCCGCCCTGAATGAAGATGCCGGAACTCTGGAAGAAGTGGTGGAGCCCTATCTGATTCAGCAGGGGTTTATCCAGCGAACCTCCCGTGGCCGTGCCGTTACCAGTCATGCCTGGCGTCATTTCGGCCTGGCGGCCCCCCGTCGCGACGGGGATTTGTTTAATGATTGAAAAAATACAGAAAAACGGGGAATTTACCCTGCCAGTGCGCGTCTACATCGAAGACACTGACGCCGGCGGCATCGTCTATTACGTGAATTATCTGAAGTTCATGGAGCGGGCACGGACGGAATATTTGCGCACGCTGGGCTATCAACACTATGCCCTCGCCGACGAGAATTTCCAGTTTGTGGTGCATTCGGCCAACGTGCAGTACCGCAAACCGGCTCGAATCGACGATGCCCTTGAGGTCAGCGCCCGACTGAAAAGGCTGGGCAAGGCGACCCTGTTGTTTGAACAGCGGGTGAGTCGCAATAACGAATTGCTCTGCCAGGCCGATATCAAGGTGGCCTGTGTGGCAGCGGATTCAATGAAGCCGACCGGTATTCCGGCGGCACTGTATAACAAATTCAACGCGGCCAGCGAAGGAGAAGGGATCAATGGTTGAGGCATCCAGTATGTCCGTGGTCAGTCTGATCAGTCACGCCACCATTGTGGTGCAACTGGTGATGGCGCTCCTGATTCTGGCGTCGCTGACTTCCTGGTACATGATTGTTGGACGGTACCGGGTGCTGGGTCGTGCTCACAAGGCGGGTCGCGCGTTCGAAGAAAAGTTCTGGTCCAGTGACGATCTGGCGTCCCTGTATACCCAGAGCCGCAAAGATCCCAATCCTGACTCCGGTACCGAGGCCATTTTCCGCGCCGGGTTTCAGGAGTTTGTGCGTCTGTCCAAATCCACCAAAGGGGCGGGTGCGGTCATGGATGGCAGCCAGCGCGCCATGCGTGTGGCCTTGCAGCGCGAGCATACCCGTCTTACCAAGCATTTGCCCTTCCTCGCGACAGTGGGGTCAACCAGCCCCTATGTTGGTCTGTTCGGGACCGTGTGGGGCATCATGAATTCCTTTATGGCCCTGGCCAATGTGAAGCAGGCGACGCTGAGTGTGGTGGCGCCGGGCATTGCGGAAGCCTTGATTGCGACCGCCATTGGTCTGTTTGCCGCGATTCCTGCTGTCATGGCCTATAACCGCTTTTCCGCCCAGAGCGATGCCTTGCTTACCGAGAACGAGATGTTTGCGGAAGAATTCTCCTCGGTACTGCACCGTCAGGCTCACGGACGCGAGGCCTGAGCCATGAGTGGCGTAAAGGTTCGGGTGCCGCGCAAGCTGGTGGCAGAAATGAATGTGGTGCCCTACATCGATGTCATGTTGGTGTTGCTGGTGATCTTTATGGCGACGGCACCAATGATGACCCAGGGTATCAACGTTGACCTGCCAGACAGCAACAGCGAACCGCTGGATACCACCAAGAGTGAGCCTGTGATTATTTCGGTCACAGCAGACGGCAGCTACTACATTGATGTGGGTAGCGACGGTGAAAGCCAGAAATCAGCGACCCTGGAAACGGTAAAGGGCCATGTGCTGCGGATTCACAAGCACAAGCCATCTACGCTGTTTCTGGTGGAAGGTGACAGCAATGTGCCTTATGCCCGGGTGGTGTCGTTGATGGGTGCCCTGCAGGAGGCGGGGATTACACAGCTTGGCCTGGTGACAGAGCCGCAGGGGCGCAATGAGTGATCGTAAGGTTGCTCTTGCCTTTACCCTGTTCATTCACCTTGTGGTGTTTGGGCTGCTGGTGTTCAGCTGGAGCACGGATCCGACCCTGCACAAGGCGCCGGTGGTTCCCCCCCATGTGAAAGCGACCATGGTGGAGACCTCCAAGCAGAAGAAGCCTCCGGTGGCGAAGCCCAAGCCGGAAAAGAAACCGGCACCTAAGCCAGAACCCAAGCCCAAGCCGAAACCCAAGCAAGAGCCGAAGCCAAAGCCGGAGCCGAAACCCGAGCCAAAACCCAAACCCAAACCGGCTCCAAAACCGGATCCCAAACCGGCGCCTGCCCCAAAACCGGAGAAAAGGCCGGAGCCGAAACCGGTGGCGCCTGAGATTGATGAGCCCAGCATTGAAGAAATGTTGGCGGACGAAGAACTTGCAATGGAAAAAGAGGTCGAAGCCGCCGCAGATGAGGACCAGGAGCAGGCCAGCAATGCCGACCAGTCGGACGTTGAAGTGGCCAGCTATACCGACGCGATCTCTGCCCATGTCGGGCAACGGTGGCGGATTCCGGGTAACTATCGCAACCGCGATGACATTACCACGCGGGTGCGCATACAAATGATCCCCGGTGGTGAGGTCATTAATGTGTCGGTGGTGGAGAGCAGCGGTTATCCGGACTTTGACGAGTCGGTAATGAACGCGGTGAAACTGTCCAGCCCCTTGCCGGTGCCGGATGGCCCCATGTTCGACAAGCAGTTTCGATCGCTGGTAATGGAATTTGATCCGAAGGTGGCGCAATGAAGTTGATGAAGCATCGTAGTATTCAGGCTGTCATGGTCATGCTGGCTATGTTGTGGGCAGGCTCTGCCTCTGCCGAGCTGTTGATTCGTGTGACTGAAGGCCGAGTGGATGCCGTGCCGATTGCGGTGGTGCCCTTTGCCGGTGCACAGGGTGCGCCCGAAGATGTTTCGCAGATTGTCGAGGCTGACCTGCACCGTAGTGGTCAATTCAAGCCGCTGCCCGCGGAAGACATGCTCAGTCGCCCCAGTAATGAAAGCGAGATGATTTACCGGGATTTTCGTGTGCTGGGCATGGAGTATGTGGTGACCGGCAGTATGAAGGCGCTGGAAAGCGGCGGCTATGAAGTCAAATACGCCCTGTTTGATGTGTCCCGTCAGGTAAAGCTGCTGGAAGAATCGTACCGCCCTCCGGCCTCGCAACTGCGTGATGTGGCCCACGCCATTAGTGACCGTATCTATGAGCAGCTCACCGGTATTCCCGGTGCGTTCTCTACCAAGATTCTTTACGTCACCTATAACCGTAATGACGGCAAGAACCCCTATCAGCTTCAGTATGCGGATGCCGACGGTCACCGGGTCACGACGATCCTGCGCAGCAAAGAGCCGATTATGAGCCCCACCTGGTCGCCGGACGGCCGCAAGGTGGCGTATGTGTCTTTCGAGAACAAGGGGCTGCCCTCCATTTATGTGCACGAACTCGCCACTACCCAGCGTGAAAGGGTATCGAGCTTCAAGGGCATCAATGGGGCACCGGACTGGTCACCGGATGGCCAGAAGCTGGCGCTGACGTTGTCCCGTGACGGGAACCCGGAAATTTACATGCTCGATCTCAATACCAAGGCGCTGACGCGACTGACCCAACATTACGGCATTGATACCGAGCCACGCTGGCTGCCTGACGGCAAGAGTCTGGTGTTCACCTCCAGCCGTTCCGGTGGCCCACAGATCTACAAACTGAACATAAATGATAAGTCGGTCCGGCGGGTTTCGTTCCAGGGTGCCTATAATGCGCGCTCTGACGTGACCCCGGATGGGCGTTATCTTGTTTATGTGCACCGACGAAATGGAAGTTTCAATGTCGGTGTGCAGGACCTCCAGCGGGGAACATTCAACATTGTTACCCGCACCGACATGGATGAGTCTCCCAGTGTTGCACCCAATGGAAGTATGGTAATTTACGGGACGCAAGACGGGGGAACCGGGGTTCTGCAAGCCGTATCCATCGATGGCAGGGTCAAGGTTGAACTGCCCTCGAAGGAAGGGGAAGTCAGAGAGCCGGCATGGTCGCCGTTCCTCTGATAGAGGGTCGCCAGGTGTTCAAGGAGTCACCTGACGCTCTTCTGGTTCTCGGAGTCCAAACTAGGAAATTAATAGGAGCTTTTCGCATGCGTTCATTTCTCAATCCGCTGTTTGCCCTGATGTTGGCAGCTGTTCTGGCAGCGTGTTCCAGCACCCCGGCAGAAGATGATTCTTCCGCTACTACTGCACCTGAGCCGACCGATACCTCTCCGGTAACCCCGGTTGAGCCGGCCGAGCCTGTCAAGCCGGATACCAGCAGCATTCCGCTGACCGCTGACAACTTCTACAACCATCCGTCCAACTACGATGGCACCACTGACACCCGCGTGATCTACTTCGCGTTCGACAGCAACACCGTTCCGGCTGCGGCTTTCGAAACCCTGCGTGCTCACGCTACCTACCTGAAGAACAACTCCAACGCCAAGGTGCGTCTGGAAGGTCACGCTGACGAGCGCGGTACCCGCGAGTACAACGTTGCCCTGTCTGAGCGTCGTTCCCAGGCGGTAGAGAAGTTCCTGCGCGTTCAGGGCGTTTCTTCCTCCCAGATCGAAGTGGTTTCCTACGGTGAAGAGAAGCCGGCTGCTTCTGGCCACTCCGAAATGGATTGGGCCAAGAACCGTCGTGTAGAAATCAACTACACCGCTGGTACTCCGTAAGCGATGAAGGTAGTGAACTCAATGCGCCTGCTTGCAGGCGCCTTGTTCAGCTCCCTGGTACTCTGTGCGCATGCACAGGGTACCGGGCCGCTGGCGGTAGAAGATCGTAGCCTGTCCCGACAACAGGCCCCTGTTGCCTCTGCCAGTCCGTCGGCAGGTGCATCATCCTCCATCAGCCAGGACGGCTTGATGATGTTGATGCAGCAACAACAACAGTTTGAAGAACAGATCCAGCAGTTGAATGGGCAGATTGAAGAGCTGCGCCATGAGCTGCAAATCATGAAAGACGCTGAACGTGAGCGTTATCTGGATCTGGATACCCGAATCAATACGCTGGCTGAGCAAGGCAAGACTGAGCAGCCAGATGAGCAGGCCGCTGGCGGAGACAATGATCCCGAAGCGGACCGTGCCGCCTACAAGGCCGCCAAGGATAACCTGGTGCGCCGCGATTTTGATGCTGCAGCCAAGGCCTTCGAAGGCTACCTGAAGGATTTTCCCAATGGTCAGTTTCGTGCCCACGCGCACTTCTGGCTGGGACAGGTCTACAGCAATCAGAAAACCCCTCAGAACGACAAGGCCATGGCGCAGTTCCAGGCAGTCGTCGACGATTACCCTGATCACAGCAAGGCACCCACCAGTCTTTATGCATTGGCTACCATGCAGGCCCGTGATGGCAAGGTGTCTGAAGCCAAGATCAACCTGCACAAGCTGATCAAGCAGTACCCGGATGCCTCCGAAGCCGGCAAGGCCAAGTCCCTGCTGGACCAGTTAGGCAGCTGATCAAGCGCTAGCCGGGCACATTCCCCGGTAAAGGTGATAGAATCCGCGGCATTTCCGCTCAGGCCCGCCACATTCCCGTGGCGGGTCGCGTTGGTCAGGAGAGGCTGTGGAGCTCCGTCTTACCGAAATCTTTCATTCCCTTCAGGGCGAGGCCCGTACCGTCGGTCGGCCAACGGTATTCGTGCGCCTGACCGGCTGCCCGCAGCGCTGTGTCTGGTGTGATACCGAATATGCGTTCTCCGGCGGTGAGAAATGGACGCTGGAAGCGATCCTTGCAGAGGTTGCCCGCCACGGCGCTGGCTGTGTCACGGTGACTGGCGGGGAACCGTTGGCGCAGCCCAACTGTCTGCCTTTGCTCACCGCCCTGTGCGATCAGGGTTATGAAGTGAGCCTGGAGACCGGTGGCGCCATGGATATTGCCGGGGTGGATGAGAGGGTGTCCGTGGTCATGGATCTCAAGGCGCCAGGGTCGGGCGAGCAGCATAATAACCGCCTGGAGAATATTCCCCATTTGCGCCCCAATCATCAGGTGAAGTTTGTACTCGCTGACCGCCGAGACTACGACTGGGCAAGGTTTATGCTGGACCAGCATCAGTTGCACAAGCGCGTCAGCGACGTATTGTTTTCTCCCGTACAGGGCACCCTGGCCCCAGGGGAGCTGGCTGACTGGATCGTTGCCGACCGGTTGCCGGTACGCTTTCAGCTACAGCTTCATAAATTGCTTTGGAATGACGCCCGGGGCCGTTGAACCCGGGATGAGGAGACCGTAATGAAAAAAGCCGTGGTGTTGTTATCCGGCGGTCTGGATTCTGCCACTTGCCTGGCCATGGCAAGGGATCAGGGCTACCAGTGCTATACCATTGCCTTTGATTACGGCCAGCGGACCCGCTCTGAGCTGGATGCCGCCAAGCGTGTCTCGGCGGCCCTCGGGGCTGTCAGCCACCGGGTCATTGAGCTGGGGATGGGCAATATCGGTGGTTCTGCGTTGACCGACCACTCCATTGAGGTGCCTGAAGAGGGGGGCGACGGCATTCCCGTCACCTACGTGCCGGCCCGCAATACGGTATTCCTGTCACTGGCGCTGGGGTTGGCAGAGGTGGTGGATGCCGAGGCCATTTATATCGGCGTGAATGCCGTCGATTACTCCGGCTACCCGGATTGTCGGCCAGCCTTTATCGAGGCGTTTCAGGCAATGGCAGGTCTGGCGACCAAGGCCGGGGTAGAGGGGCGCCCGGTGACCATCGAAACGCCGCTGATGCACTTGAGCAAGGCGCAAATCATTCAGGCGGGCACGGCATTGGGGCTGGATTACGGGCTCACGGTATCCTGTTACCAGGCTGACGAAAACGGCAATGCCTGTGGCAAATGCGACAGCTGCCGCTTGCGCAAGCAGGGTTTCGATGAGGCACTGGTTAAAGATCCAACAAACTATCAGTAAAGCGGAAAAAAATTCGCTTACCCCCTTGTCAGCCAGAAATAAATCCGTATTATTTGCGCCTCCTTCGGGAGCGGGTCGTTAGCTCAGTTGGTAGAGCAGTTGGCTTTTAACCAATTGGTCGCTGGTTCGAATCCAGCACGACCCACCATCTTCTGGGTGGACAGGGGTTAGTATCAACTAACCCCTGTCCCACACCCAATATTTCTCCCAAGCATTCCTCATTTTATCTCTTGATCTAGCCGATAGGCTTCTGAAGTCACCTCTTCCTGTCTCCCTCATAGAGAAGCCTTTGATTTTTTTGGTTGAGTTGCCAAGAATAATTTTGGAATATTTTTCATTGGATTTTGTAAAAAGATGGGGTAAGGTACTGTACATAAGGTCATATGAGGTATTCTTGCCGTGCTTGCTAAACAGTCCGATGTCCAAAACCGCTTCCAGCCAATCCATGGGCTTCTTTCAAAAGGCATCCTGAATGCTTGGGACAGATATCGCGAAAATTGTGTTTTGCCACCAGGGTCGGGGCATGCGCGAGCGCGAGCGAATGCCTTTTGGCTTTTTATCGTAGACGAGGCAAGGAAGCTTTTTGCGGGGGATCCAAAGATGCATATCGAGATGGGGAACCAGACCGCGAGATTCACATACGATAACTCTATCCAGTTTCGTTTCAAAAAAATTGATCCAGACGGCTACACACGGAATTACCCAACTCAAGCAGCATTGGGTTGGCTTGATCCAGAAAATGACCTTTTCCCAAATACTGTGCAGCGCGTTGAGGTTGGCTATATTCTCGACCCTACTGAAACAGGGATTGAGGACATCCGGATCGTTCATCAGCACCTTGATCAGGTCGCTTGGCAGTATTCGATCTTAGATGAAGCCGGTGAAGTTACGCCTCTGCACCCCTCTAGTGAGGATGTTGCCGCAGAGGAGTTGCCGAAAGTGACAGTTCGTGCAAAATCTGCGCTGGTTGAAGATCCAATCAAGAAGACTGAAGAAAATTAATTAGTACAAGCTGGCCTTAGTAGTACCAATATGGGAGGTGGGCTATGCACTCCGAATTCAATTCGGAAATGCTTTCTGTTGGGCGAGAGTTCAGAGGTATGAGCCAAACACAGCTGGCTAAAGCTGCGTCAATTACTCAGGGCCAGTTGAGCAAGCTAGAAAATGGTTTGGTTGACCCCGACGCTGAAGTAGTTGCGGCATTGGTTGATGCGCTTGAGGTCCCTGTCAGCTTTTTGTACCAAGCTGGTCGTGTTTATGGTGCTCCTGTCAGTGTTCATGCCATGTTTCGTAAGTCACAGCAAATATCTAAGAAGCTGCTTTCAAAGGTAACTGCTGAGTTAAATCTGAGATTGCTAGCTACGAAAACTTTGCTGAAGTCGGTCGATTTGGACCCGGCGTTTAAGGTTCCTTCATATGATATTGAGGATGAGGCCTATTCGCCGACTGAAATTGCTGACTTAGTTCGAAGGGCTTGGCTCGTCCGGCCTGGCCCTATCAAGAATCTTGTCGCGCTGATGGAAAGTGCGGGGATCTTGGTTGCATCCTCAGACTTCGCCCAAGCGAATATCGATGGGGTCACTATCTGTGTGCCAGGGATGCCACCGTGTGTATTTATTAACTCTGACCGGCCCGCTGATCGCCAGCGTTTCTCTTTAGCGCATGAGCTTGGTCATATTGTTATGCACTCTCAGCCGAATGAGAATATGGAAGATCAAGCGAATGAGTTCGCTTCATCGTTTCTGATGCCAGCCAAAGAGTTCAAGGCTTCTTGCCTAGGTGAAAAGTTGGATATCCCTGAGCTGGCGAATCTAAAGAGTCACTGGCGTGTTTCGATGCAGGCTGCGTTGTTCAGGGCGAAGACTCTGGGTGTGATAACCGATAATCAAAGCTCTTACCTCTGGCGCAAGTTAAGCATGCTTGGTTATAGAACCAGTGAGCCTGCTTCGACTCGTTTTGAAGCTGAAAAACCGCAGGTGCTTTCCATGATCCTAAAAAGCCATGCTGAAGACCTTGGGTATTCTTTAGAGCAAATTTGCAGTGCCTTCAGGTTGTACGAGAAAGATGTTGTCAGATTGATGCCTGTCGAATCTTTCCGTCCAGAGGTTAAGAGGGTGTTAAAGCTGGTTAAAAGTTAGACGATTGCTGTCCCGCAGAGCGGCTTTTGAAGAAAAATATCAATAACTTATGGTGTTTTATGGTAAAAGCTGCGGGACAGATATTTCTCTTTAAGCTTATGTTTTAAAAAGAATTACTATGTTTTAAGGTGTTTTCTTTTAACCAATTGGTCGCTGGTTCGAATCCAGCACGACCCACCATCTTCAAAAAGGCTGCCTTTCAGGCAGCCTTTTTTCGTTCCGGGTCAGTGCCCGCTGCGCCTAAAGCAGAAATGCCCGTCGCTCGCTTCCCGTGTCTGTCAGCGTGCCATCATCGCATTTGGCTCCAGCCAGGGAATGTCCTCTTCTTCGCAGGGCTGCCATACCGGCAAGGCCGCCTGCTCAGCAATATGGATCATATCGGCCGTGCCTCGGCCCCCAGCAAAGGCCAGAACGGCTTGAGGGCGCCCATGTTGCAGCATGCGGCGGTTTCGCATGGGGCCGGCAGCACGGCCATGGGCGGTCCAGTTGGCCGGATAGCTCACCTGGTCAACGCCCACCTGGTAAGCCCATTGGCTGGCGAGTCGGTCCGCGCCGCTGGCGTCACCGTGAATCAGCAGGCTGAGAAGATTGTGGCGCTGCAGTCGCTGCAGGCTGCGATGCACCAGTGCGGTGTCACGAAAATCCCGTCCACCACAAACCAGAATACGCATAAAGCTGTCCGTATGGTCAGTAATAAATAAAAGTATAAGCCTGCATGGCAGTGATTGCACCCGTGTTACCGCTGTTTGGCCGGGTGATGACGTTTCTTCACGAACCCTTGACTGATGTCCGGGCTAAACTTGTACAAAATTGGTCGAATGTACAGGTTTAGCCATGACACACAACGCCAAAATCCCTGTTGGTATAAGTGCCTGCCTGCTGGGCATGGAAGTCCGCCATGACAAGGGCCACAAACGCTCGCGGTACTGCACTGATGTTCTGTCCCGGTATTTTACCTTCCGGTCGCTCTGTCCTGAGATGGGCGCGGGCATGAGTGCGCCCAGAAAGGCCATGCATCTGACCGAAGAGGACGGTCTGGTGCGCATGGAAACCACCGATGGCCAGCGTGATGTGACGCCCTTAATGAACGATTTCATCCAGCGCACGGTGCCGGAACTGTCATCGCTGAGAGGCTTTATTCTGACGGCCAAGTCGCCCAGTTGCGGAATGGAACGGATCCGGCACTACACATCCGATGGTAATGTTCTGCACCGCGATGGGGAGGGTTTGTTTGCGGCCGCCCTCAAGCGAGAGTACCCCTTGATGCCGTTAGAGGAGGCGGGTCGTTTGAATGATGACGCCTTGCGTGAAAACTTTATCGAACGGGTTTTTCTCTACGATGACTGGTGCCAGAGTGTTGAGAGCGGACTAACGGCGAAAGGGTTGATCGCGTTTCACAGTCGCCACAAATTCCAGCTACTCGCGCATTGTCAGAAAACCTACCGCCGTCTTGGCCCCTTGTTGGGGAATCTCAAGAATGACGCTCTGGAGGACATTGCCGAACAGTATATTCACGCGTTCATGGGCGCCATGAAAAAGCAGGTTTCCCGTGGCGCTCACGTCAACACCTTGCAGCATCTGGCCGGTTTTCTGCGTGAGGATCTCAGCCAGGAAGATCGCACCCTGATCAACGATCAGATTCAGGCGTATCTACGCGAAGAGGTGCCTTTGGTTGTGCCGATGACATTGTTGCGCGGCGCGCTGCGCAAGGTGCATCTCCCCTACGTTCAGGCACAGCGATATCTGACACCGTACCCGGATGCATTGGGGCTGAGGAATCGGGTATGACAATGCCTGAACGGCAGACCCTGCCGCTCCTGACCATTCAGGGCGTCAGCGAGCGATGTGGCGTGAATGCGGTGACCCTGCGGGCCTGGGAGCGCCGATACGGGCTGATACAACCTGAGCGAACGGCCAAGGGGCATCGCCGATACACCCCTGCCCAGGTCGAGAGGGTCCAGGCCATTGTGGAATGGCTGAACAAGGGGGTGCCCATTCGTCAGGTCCGGGATCTTCTTGATCGCCAGGCTGACTCCGCCAGGCCGAACACGGAATCAGCCGGAGACGAAAGTCCTACACAAGAAAACGGGGGGCAGGGCGAGGTGTGGCAGGCTGCCCATCGGGAAATGCTCGCCGCCTTGCAGGATCTCAACGCGCAGCGGATCGAGCAGTGCCTGAATCGCCTTTTGCGTGATTACGGTCACGAGGCAGTGATTTCACAGTTAAGTGATCCGTTACGGCAGCAGCTGGCGGCGTCGGCTTCACTGGCCATGCAGAGGGCTTTGCTGGACAGCGTACTCATGCAGAAGTGGTCTGCACGCGCATTGTCGCTGGTGCCCGGCCGGCGAGAGTCAGGCTGGTTGTTGGTGCCGTTCGGGGATCCGCTTGGCGTACTGGAGCTGGCCATGGTGATGTCGTCGCCGGTCTGGTGCCTGTCGGGGCCTGTGGCGGCTCAGGCGCTGGCTCAGCAGGCGATGGCGCGAAAGGGATGCGGGGTGCTGTGGTGGGTGGATGCCATGCCGACAGCAGCACAGCGGGAGAAATGGCTGCCACAGGCGCAGCCAGCCTTCCCTGTCAGGGCGTGGGGGCCGCTTGCCAGTACCCTGATGCCATCCGATTGGGTGATAACGGGGACACGCAAGGAAGTGGCAAGTCAGTTGCCGCCACTGCCTGCCCCGCAGAAAAGCAGGAGTCGTCCATGAATCTTGTCTGGTTCCGCAATGACCTGCGTGTTAATGCCCATCGCGCCTTACAGCAGGCCCTGTCAGAGGATGGGCCGGTGACCGCGTTGTACTTTCTTTGTGAAAAACAGTGGGACACCCATCAAGTGGCTCCCTTGCGGCGTTGGTATGTCCTGCACAGCCTGCTCGAGCTTGGCGAACAACTGGCAAGGATGGGGATCGAGTTGGAGATCGTGGATGCCGGTACCTTCACGGCCATCCCGTCGTTATTGACGCAGCGCGTAAGAGAGCTGGGTGTCCGGCAGATTTTCTGTACCCGGGAATATCCGTTGAATGAGCGACGTCGGGACGAGGCGGTTGCCGCAGCCATGGCCGAGCTGGATGTGGCCATTCACGGCGTGGACGACAGTGTGCTGGTACCACCGCGGGTTCTGCGCACAGGCAAGGGGACGCCCTACACCGTGTTTGGGGCGTACAAACGGCGCTGGGATGCCTGGCTGGACAGCCATTTTCAGCCCCCCGCCCTTACTGAGATCGCCGATACCCATCGTGATGGCGTCTTTCATGACCGTGCGGTGGTAGAGCAAGCGTTGACTCGAGTGCCTGTATCCGAATCGCTGACTGGCCAGTGGGAGCCCGGTGAGAAAGCGGCTCGTCAGCAGCTTGACCGTTTCGTGACGCGGCAACTGGCAGGCTATCAAAAACAGCGGGATTTCCCGGCGCTGACAGGTACCAGTGGACTCTCGGCGGCCTTGTCGGCAGGCACCCTCTCTGTGGCCAGTTGCTATCAAGCGGCGCGTGAGGCCATGGCCGATGCGGGTATGCGTGAAGGGGCGGCTTGCTGGATCGGTGAGCTGGCCTGGCGGGATTTCTACCGCCAGATCATGGCCCAGTTTCCCCGTCTAAGCCGGGGAGGGGCGTTCCGGCCGGAAACCGAATGGCTGCAATGGCGTCGTGACGAGGATCATTTTCTGGCCTGGTGTGAAGGCAGAACCGGCTACCCGCTGGTGGATGCAGCCATGCGCCAACTGGTAGCGACAGGCTGGATGCACAATCGATTACGCATGGTCACGGCCATGTTCTTGAGCAAACACCTGTGGCTCGACTGGCGCCGGGGAGAAGCCTTTTTCATGGAGCATCTGATGGATGGGGATTTTGCCGCCAACAATGGTGGCTGGCAGTGGAGCGCGTCTTCCGGTACCGACGCGGTTCCGTATTTCCGCGTGTTTAACCCGATCCGTCAGAGCCAGCGCTTTGACCCGGAAGGTGAGTTCATTGCCCGCTGGGTGCCAGAGCTGAGGCATCTCGACAACAAGACGATTCACGAGCCGTGGAAGCAGCCTTTGCTGGCAGGGGAATACCCGCCGCCCATCGTCCCTCACCAGGGCGTGCGCGAAGCGGTTACCGAATCATTCAAGAGCGCAAAAAAAATGTACGACGAGCTGGGGAGTGCGCACGAATGAAACAACGGATTGCGATTGTCGGTGGCGGTATCAGTGGGCTCACGGCTGCCTGGTACCTGTCCAGAAACCACGATGTGGAATTGTTTGAGGCCGCTGATCAGCTGGGTGGTCACACTTGCACCATGCCGGTGTCGCGCCCCCATGGCCAGTACGCTATCGATATGGGTTTTATCGTTTTCAACGATCGTACCTACCCGAATTTCGAAAGGCTGCTACAGGAATTTGGATTGCAGGGTCAGCCCACTCCCATGGGGTTTGCCGTAAGTGATCAGCGTAATGGTCTGGAATACTGTGGTGACGGCCTGGGTGGGGTGTTCGCCCAAAAACGACATTGGTTCAGTCCTGCCCACTGGCGTTTTGTCTCCGAGATTCTGCGTTTTAATCGTGAAGCCCCTGCGTTGCTCGATGACCCTGATGCCGACATGCCGTTGGGAACCTATCTCGACCGTAACGGCTACAGCGAACGTTTTCGTCGGGATTATGTGCTGGCCATGGGCGGGGCAATCTGGTCCTGTTCACTGGCACAAATGGAGGCCTTTCCTGCCCGGTTTTTTATTCGCTTTTTTGATCACCATGGATTGCTGTCACTCCGTAACCGGCCACAGTGGTATGTGGTTCCCGGTGGTTCGCGAGAGTACGTGGCTCGTCTTGCCAGGCAGTGCCCGGCGACCTTCCATGTTGCAACGCCGGTGACACGCGTCGAACGTTCAGAGCAACAGGTGAGGGTACTGGCCGGTGATGAGGAAAGAATTTTCGATCAAGTGATATTCGCCTGCCACAGTGACCAGATTCTGCCGCTGCTGGCAAACCCGGATACACGTGAGAAAACCACGTTACCGTTGTTGGGCTACCAGAATAATGAGGTGGTCTTGCACACGGATACCCGGCTGTTGCCAAAACGTCAGCGGGTCTGGTCGAGCTGGAATGCGTTGCTTGATGATGCCCCTCAGCAGCAAGTACAGGTCACCTACAATATGAATATCCTCCAGGGTATCGAAGCGCCCGACACTTTTTGCGTCACCCTGAATGCCACCGATCGTATCGACCCGGACCGGGTACTGGCCACTCGGCACTTTGCTCACCCACTGTTCACACCGGAAACCGAGCAGGCCAGAGAGACTCTGCTCGAAGGCAATGGTCGTCATCGGACCTGGTATGCCGGGGCTTGGTGCAGAAATGGGTTCCATGAAGACGGTGTGGTTTCCGCGCTCAATGTGGTGAAGGGCATCACCGGCGAAGGTGGGCCGCTGTGATACGCCATGCCATTGCCCGTGGCAACGTCTGGCATCGACGCCACCAACCGTTTGATCACCATTTCTCTTACCCTGTGTGGTTGGTGTGGTGTGATATTTCGGATATTTCACCGTTGCTTTCCCGGCATTGGCTGTGGGGTGACCGTTGGCGGCCCGTGGTGTTTCGCCACCAGGACTTTGTGGATGGCAGCGACCGTCCACTTGATGAAAAGGTAAGAGAAAAAGCCAAGCTGCAAGGGCTGGATTGGCATCACGGTCGCGTCATCATGCTGGGGCAGTGGCGCACGCTGGGGTCGTTATTTAACCCGCTGGTGTTGTACCTGCATTTTGCGGATGGAGAGGATCTGCCCGATAGCCTGCTTGCTGAAGTCCAGAATACCCCGTGGAAACAGCGTCATTTTTATGCAGTTCCCCTGTGCTCCCAGCGTGATGGAAGCCTGCAGGCTGACCACTCAAAAGAATTTCATGTGTCACCTTTTTTGCCCATGGCATTGCGTTATCACTGGCGTCTTCACGTGGCCTTACCCGAGCTGCGGATAGTGTTGGAAGACAGAGACAACGAACAGCCGGTCTTTACGGCAGGGTTGCAGCTCTCCTTGCAGGAGCCGACGCCGGCAACCATGAATCGTGTGATCTGGCAGTTTGGCGCCCGTGGATTGGCAACCTTGCGAGGCATTTATTGGCAGGCTTGGCGTCTCTGGCGCAAGGGCGCGGTTTTTCATTCGCACCCGGACAAACAAAAGGCATCCAGCCGCAAGCGGTAATCACGACAGGCGAGGATTGTTGTTCGGCGTTCATGCCGGGCGGCGGTGAAGACGAAGGGAGCAGCAAGCGACATGCAGACCAGTGAGAATATCCAACAACCGTCATCGCGATCCCGAGGGGCCGCTACCGGCTTTTGCGCATTCGCACGCAAAATGGTTCTGCAGCGATTGAACCGCCTTCCCGGCGGACAGCTTCGCATTGAGGAACCCGATGGGAATACGGTTCATGTCGGGCAGCCCGGAACGGGGCCAGAAGGTGGCGTGATTGTGCTGAAGGACTGGCGAACCTATTCCATGATGATGAGCGGAGGGGCGCTGGGAGCGGCGGAAGCCTACATGGAGAAGTGTTGGGACAGCCCGGATCTGGTGCGTGTCGTGCGTTTTTTTGCCGCCAACATTAATGCCATGAAATCGCTGGAAAGCGGTCTCGCGCGGTTGTCGAAACCGGCGTTGGCGCTGCTGCACCGCCATAACCGTAATTCCCTTCAGGGATCACGGCGAAATATCGCGGCTCACTACGATCTCGGGAATGATTTTTTTGCCCTCTTTCTTGATCGCACCATGATGTATTCCAGCGCCATCTTTCCTTCTGCAGACACTTCGTTAGAGGACGCCTCAGAGTACAAGATGGAGCAGATCTGTCAGCGTCTTGAACTCCAGCCCGGCATGTCATTGCTGGAAGTGGGTACCGGTTGGGGAGGGTTGGCGCTGCACGCGGCACGCCATCATGGTGTGCATGTCACGACGACAACGATTTCCCGCGAGCAGGCCCGTTATGCCCGTGAGCAGGTGGCCCGTGCCGGTTTGACGGACCGCATCACCATTCTGGAAAAAGACTACCGTGAGCTGGAGGGGCAGTACGACAGGGTGGTGTCGGTGGAAATGATCGAAGCGGTGGGGGCAGAGTTTCTACCAGGGTATTTCCGCATGCTGGGCGAGCGCCTGAAGCCGGACGGCAAGTTGCTGTTGCAGGCGATTACGGTGCCAGACCAGCGTTACGATCATGCCCGTCGCCAGGTGGATTTTATCAAGCGCTATATCTTCCCGGGTGGTTTCCTGCCCAGCGTTTCAGTGATGCAGGAACACCTGACGCGGCATACGTCTCTGGTGACCACCGAGCTTGCCGATATCGGCATGGACTATGCCCGTACTCTGCATCACTGGCGTGAACGGTATATTGCTGCGCTGCCAGACATTCGTGCCCTCGGCTTCGATGAGCATTTTCTCCGCATGTGGAATTACTACCTCTGCTATTGCGAGGGCGCCTTTATTGAGCGAGCGATCAGTACGGTGCATCTGGTGGCGGCAGGGCCGGAATGGCGAGGTAGCTGACCAGGCTTCTTTGTCGAGCCGTGTCGTGATCAACCATTGAAATGCGCCCCCGTCGGGCGCATTTTTATGAGTACAGGGGCATTCAGCGGCCGGCGGCTGATTCCGTCAGCACCGCGCTGGCCACAATGTGGTATGATGCCCGCCTCAAATTTGGGTCATTTTCGCTAAGTTATTGATATCAGGGGAAAACCCCGGGCGGTGAGGCCGATGACTGCAGAGGCACAGGCACTGGTACAAGCGCACCTGGCAAAGGTGGTGCAGGACGACACGCTCAGTGAAGAGCAGCGTTTGGCGTATCGTGAACGTATCAAGACATTGTTGCGTGAGCGTGACGCTGTGCTGGTGGCGCACTATTACACCGATCCGGAAATCCAGTCGCTGGCGGAAGAAACCGGGGGTTGCGTCTCCGATTCCCTGGAAATGGCCCGTTTCGGCAAGGATCACCCGGCGTCCACGTTGATTGTGGCCGGCGTGAAGTTCATGGGCGAAACCGCCAAGATCCTCAGCCCCGAAAAACGCGTCTTCATGCCGACCCTGGAAGCCACCTGCTCGCTGGATATCGGCTGTCCGGAACAGGAATTCTCTGACTTCTGCGACCAGCACCCGGACCGTACCGTGGTGGTGTATGCCAACACCTCTGCGGCGGTGAAAGCCCGGGCAGACTGGGTGGTAACCTCTTCCATCGCCGTCGAGCTGATCGAGCATCTGGACCGTAACGGCGAGAAAATCCTGTGGGCGCCAGACAAGCATCTGGGCAGTTATGTGCGCGACAAGGCGGGTGCCGACGTGTTGTGCTGGGACGGAGCCTGCATCGTCCATGAAGAGTTCAAGGCCCAGGGGGTTCTGGACCTGAAAAAAGCCTACCCGGATGCGGCGGTGCTGGTGCATCCCGAATCACCGGCGTCGGTGGTAGAGATTGCCGATGTGGTAGGTTCCACCTCGCAGCTGATCAAGGCGGCCTGCGAGATGGATAACGATGCCTTCATCGTGGCCACCGACAAAGGCATCTTCTACAAGATGCAGCAGCTGGCCCCCGAGAAAACCTTCCTGGAAGCTCCTACCGCGGGTTCCGGTGCCACTTGCCGAAGCTGTGCCCACTGCCCATGGATGGCCATGAATGGCTTGCAAAACATGGTAGCGGTGCTGGAAGACGATAATGGTATGGGCCAGGAGATCTTTGTGGACCCGGTGCTGGCTGAAAAAGCCATGGTGCCGCTGAACCGCATGCTGGATTTTGGCCAGAGCCTGAAAAAATAGGCTCATCGAGCAGTTGTGGAAAAGCCCGATTGACTGCTCCCTGCTTGCCGTAGGAGCGAATAACCGACGCTCCTGCGCACAGGCGTGCGCTCAGCCTATTCCCGGAAAGCCGAGATACCCCCATAACCCTGCTTTTCAGTCTTTCCCGCTCGCTCCCTCATTGTTCGTGCTGGGGAGATGGTTCGATCGAGATTGGTGATACCGGTTAGCCCTGGATGACGGGCGTCAGCAATGGGTTTTCTTCCTTCACGTAACCTTTGCGACAAGGACGCATCCAATTGGTAACCTGATTGCCATCAATACATTGCAATCCGAACCCATTCAGCCGTGAAGTCTTATGCAGGATACCCATGATCTACTGGTGCGCAGCACCACCGATTTCCCCGCCCTGCGGCGCGATACGACTCGCATCCTGCAGGTCAACCTTGGCTACTTGTGTAACCTCAGTTGTGTGCACTGCCACGTGAATGCTGGCCCCAATCGTACAGAGCTCATGGAGCTTGCCACCATCGAAACGGTGCTTGAGGTTATTCGTCAAAGGGGTATCCAGGTGCTGGACCTGACAGGCGGGGCCCCGGAAATGAACCCGCATTTTCGTTATCTGGTGCGTGAGGCGCGGGCCATGGGGGTCGAGGTCATCGACCGTTGTAACCTCACTATCCTGCTCGAGGACGGCTATCAGGATCTTCCTGAATTTCTGGCGGAGCAGCAGGTTCATGTTGTGGCATCGCTGCCCTGTTACCTTGAAGACAATGTGAACAAGCAGCGTGGCAAGGGCGTGTATCAGGGCAGCATGGAAGCGATACGTCGTCTGAACGCCGTGGGTTATGGCGCATCGTTGACGCTGGATCTGGTTTATAACCCCACCGGTCCCAGTCTTCCGCCGCCCCAGGTCGCGCTGGAGGCGGACTACAAACGCGAGTTAGCGGCCCGTTTCGGGCTGCGTTTCAACAGTCTGCTGACCATTACCAATATGCCGATCAGCCGATTCGGCGCTGTGTTACTGGCCCATGAGCAGTTCAACGACTACATGCAATTGCTCCGAGACAGCTTCAACCGCGACACCCTGCCTGCAGTCATGTGTCGCAATACGGTGAGCGTGGATTATCAGGGCTACCTGTACGATTGTGACTTTAATCAGATGCTGCATATGCCCATGGGGCATGAGTCTTCGCACCGTCATCTCTCGACATTGCTCGATGATGATGTGAGGGGCGAGGCGATTTATGTGGCGGACCATTGCTTTGGTTGCACGGCGGGTGCCGGTAGTAGCTGCGGGGGCGCGTTGGAGTGACCTCCGTCAGCGTGATCGTGCCTCTGCTGAATGAAGCGGGGCGCATACAGGAGACTCTCACGGGGATTCGGGCGGCGCTGCGCGAGGGGGACGAATTGATCGTGGTGGATGGCGGAAGCTCGGACTCCAGCGCCGCGCTTGCAGCGCCGCTGGCCGATCGGTTGCTGACCCACCCTGCACAGCGTGCCGGGCAGATGAATGCCGGGGCGGCCGAAGCCCGTGGCGAATGGTTGTGGTTCATCCATGCGGATAACCTGGTGTTGCCGTCGCACCGGCAGGCGCTGTCGGCACTGTCTGGCGACGCAGGCTGGGGGCGCTTTGATGTGTGTCTGGATGCGCCGGGGCTGTTGTTCGCCACCATCGGCCAACTGATTTCGCTTCGCTCCCGCATCACGGGGATCGCCACCGGTGACCAGGCCCTGTTTGTTCGCCGTTCTCTGTTTGAGGCGGTAGGGGGATTCCCGCCCCAGCCCTTGATGGAGGATGTGGCATTGTCGGCATGTCTTCGCCGTCATTCGCGGCCCGTGTGTCTGCGCCCGGTGATGCGCACCAGTGCCCGTCGCTGGCAGAGCAACGGCGTGTGGCGAACTATCGGGTTGATGTGGCGCCTGCGATACCGCTACTGGCGGGGTGAAGACCCGGCGAGTCTTCACCGGGCCTACTACGGCGCAAGTCAGCAAGTGGAGCAGGGTATGCGCGAGCGCGGGGGGCCCGATGGCCTGCGCTGATCAATTGCTGATTTTCGCCCGGGGGCTGCAGGCGGGAAAGGTCAAGACACGATTGATCCCAGCCTACGGTGCGGATGGTGCTCTGGCCATTTACCGCCATTTGCTGCAGCGGACCTGTGACGCAGCAGCGACCTTCCCAGGACAGGTAACGCTGTGGGCTGACCAGCCTGACCCGGCACTTGGCCGGCTTGCCGCGGATCGGGGTTGGGGCCTGTCGATTCAATGTGGTGACAACCTTGGCGAGAGAATGTCTCACGCACTTCATCAGTCGTTGCAGGTGTCGCACAAGGTGCTGCTGGTGGGGAGCGATTGCCCGGTGCTGGACCAGGGCTATTTCGAGCAAGCATTGACGGCACTGGATACTAACAAAGTCGTATTCGGCGCCAGCGAAGACGGGGGATACGTGCTGCTGGGCTCATCCTCTGCCGGGTTGTGGAACCCGCAGCCATTCAAGGGCGTCCAATGGGGCAGCCAGTACGCGTTGCAACAGAGCCGAGAGGCCTTTTCCGAGGTAAAACAGTGTGTTCTACCCCCGCTGTGGGATGTGGATCTGCCAGATGATGTATCACGGGCCTGTGAGTTGAGGCTGTTACCGGCCACCTTCTTGAGCCAGGCTGGCGGAAGACAGTAGCCGACGAACTGAATACCGGATCTGGTACACATACGCTATATTTCGTAGACGGTATGATTTCCCCGTAATGGATGACGGAGCCAGCATGCAAGACTCAGCAATGATCGACTCGGACGTAGTCGCCGAGCTACAGGATGTCATGGGTAACGACTTTTCTGTGCTGGTGGAGTCCTTCGAACGTGATGGCAGGCAGCGCCTGGCCGCCCTGACGGCTGCGCTGGATGCCGGAGATACCGAGCGCTTTCGCCGGGAAGCCCATTCCTTTAAAGGCAGCAGCGGTAATTTGGGCGCCGTTCAGGTCTGTACCCTGTGTATGGAGCTGGAAGCCCTGGCCAATGAGGGGAACCTCTCCCGGGCGGTTACTGTTCTTGAGCGCCTTGATGGCACATTCAAACAAGCCTGTGACGCGCTTAATGCCCTGTAATTTCTTGGCTGTGTGTTTATTGCGGGCAAAAAAAACCCTCTTCCAAAATGGGGTGGAAGAGGGGGGTTGTGAGCGCTATTGCTAGCGCCTTGGGGGGATAGCGGTTGAAGCCGGGGGTTACCCTGAACCTCATGGAAATCATGCTAACCATAAGTGCCATCAGGTGCTGTAAAAACGGGTGAGAAAATGTAAAAACTTGGCCGGCTTTTACGGCGTCAGTGTATTTTCCGCTGGAGTGCCTTGGCTGGCATTGCCTGTTTTGTAAGAGATCTCTTACAAGCGTGTAGGAAATATTGGTATTTTTTGCCGAATAAAGGCGCACAAAACGCATGTGTTTTAATGTAAAGCATTGATAGTTAACGGTTTTGTTTTGGTGCGTGTTTTTTGCACTGAGTTTTAATATTTTTTTTACCCAATCGGGAAAAAACCGTTGCTATAGTGGAGTCGTGTTCAAGGACAAGAGCACAGGGACAAGCAAGGATCGCAAGACACGGAAGTCACGGTGAGCGCAAAAAAGGGTCAGGACGACTCGACGCAAAAAGGGCGGCAGGATGCCGCCCTTTTATTTTGTCTGCTGAAAACCGTTTAGGCTTCAGGAGCAGCAGGAAGGCCTTAGCCTTCCCACTCGCGAACCAGCTTGTCGCGTTTGCCTTCAACGCCATCCCACTCTTCAGCGTCGTCCGGCGCGTCTTTCATTTCGGTAATGTTCGGCCATTTCTCGGCCAGATCCGCATTGATCTCCAGGAAGTCCTGCTGATCATCCGGCAGCTCATCTTCGGAGAAAATGGCATTCACCGGGCACTCCGGCTCACACAGTGCACAGTCGATGCACTCGTCCGGGTGGATTACCAGGAAGTTAGGGCCTTCGTAGAAACAGTCTACCGGGCACACTTCCACACAATCGGTGTGTTTGCAGTTAATGCAGTTTTCACCTACTACGAACGTCATAGCCTGTCCTCGCCAGGTGTCGTGATCTTCATACAGCGTCAACCCTCCGATTATAGCAGGATTAAACGCGGTCTCGCTTGGGGTGGCGGTAGTCTAGCGGCATGGCCTGAGGCAGGCAAACGAAGACTTGATATAAGGTAATACCCTGCGATGGCCGGAGAAGACAGTCCGCGGCGGCTTGACTCCGCAGGCGCGCCTCATGCGGCGCTCCTGCAACCCTTAAAGGAGTCCTCTCAGCTTATACAGCGCTTCCAGCGCCTGCTTGGGCGTCAGCTCATCCGGGTCCAGTTCTGCCAGGGCCTGCTCGGCGGCGCTGGGCTCGGCAAAAAGACTGGCCTGGGCCGGTGCGGTGCTCGGGGTGCTGGCGGAGGCAATCACCGTGGGCGGTGCATCGTTCACCGTCAGGGTTTGCCCGGCTTCCAGCTCTCGCAGCTTCTCGCCGGCTTGCTGAATGACTCCGGCAGGCACCCCCGCCAGTTGGGCCACCTGCAGGCCGTAACTGCGGCTCGCCGGGCCTTCCTGTACCCGGTGCAGGAACACGATACGGTTGTCGTGCTCGCTGGCGGTAAGGTGGGCGTTGTAGATGCCGGGCAGTTGCTCCGGTAGCTGAGTCAACTCGAAATAATGGGTGGCGAACAGGGTGAAGGCCTTCAGGTTGCGGGCCAGATGTTCGGCGGCGGCCCAGGCCAGGCTCAGGCCATCGAAGGTGCTGGTGCCGCGGCCAATCTCGTCCATCAGCACCAGGCTCTTGGCGGTGGCGTTGTTGAGGATGTTGGCGGTTTCTGACATTTCCACCATGAACGTAGAGCGGCCACCGGCCAGGTCATCCGAGGAGCCGATACGGGTAAAGATCCGATCCAGATTGCCGATGCGGGCGCTGGCCGCAGGCACGCAGCTGCCCAGATGAGCCAGCAGGGCAATCAGCGCGGTCTGACGCATGTAGGTCGATTTACCGCCCATGTTCGGGCCGGTGATGATCACCATGCGGCGGGCATCATCCAGATGCAGGCTGTTGGGCACAAAGGCGTCGTCCAGCACCTGTTCGACGACCGGGTGACGGCCATCCACGATCTCGATGATGGCCTCTTCATCCACCAGCTGCGGGCGCACCCAGTTCAGCGCCTCGGCACGCTCGGCCAGTGCCGCCAAGACATCCAGCTCGGCCACCGCCGCGGCGCAGCGTTGCAGCGGGTGCAGCTCGGCGGCCACTTTTTCCAGTAGCGCTTCGTATAGACGCTTCTCCAGGCTCAGCGCCTTGCTGGAGGCGGACAGCGCCTTGTCCTCGAACTCCTTCAGCTCGGGGGTGATGAACCGTTCGGCATTCTTGAGGGTTTGGCGACGCTGGTAATCCACCGGGGCATCGTCTGCTTCCCGACGCGACAGTTCGATGTAATAGCCGTGGACCTTGTTGTACTTCACCCGCAGGGTAGAGAAGCCGGTGCGTTCGCGCTCGCGGGTCTCGATATCCACCAGCACCTGGCCGGCGTTTTCGCTGATGGAGCGTAGCTCATCCAGCTCCGGGCTGTAGCCGGGGGCGATCACGCCGCCATCGCGAATCAGCATGGGCGGGTTCTCGATCACCGCGTTGCCGAGCAGTTCCACTTGCTCCGGGAACTGGCCAATGCGTTCGATCAGCTCATAAAAGGCATCGCTGGCAGGCAAGGTGCCAATCAGGGCCGGCAGGGACTTGAGGCTGGCATGCAGACGCGTCAGATCCCGCGGGCGGGCGGAGCGCAGCGCCACCCGGCCGAGAATCCGCTCCATGTCGCCGATGTCATTCAGCACATCGCGGGTCGACTCGAAACACCAGCCCTGGCGCAGGGCTTCAATCTGGTCCTGGCGCTGTTTGAGGGTGGTGCGGTTGCGCATGGGTTGGTGTACCCAGCGCTTCAGCTGACGGGCGCCCATGGCGGTCTTGGTGCTGTCCAGCACCCAGGCGAGGGTATGCTGCTCCTGGCCATCCAGGGTTTCGGTCAGTTCCAGGTTGCGGCGGGTGGCCGCATCCATGGCCACGGTGTCGTCGAAGCTCTCTACCGTCAGGCCGGTGACATGGGGCAGCTCGCCGCGCTGGGTTTCTCTGGCGTAACCGAGCAGGGCGCCGGCGGCGGCTACGGCCACTGGAGTGGGTTCACCAAAGCCGGCCAGATCCTGTACCTGAAACTGCTGGCACAACTGGCGGCGGGCGGATTCTTCATCAAATTCCCAGTCCGGGCGCTTGCGGCTGCCGGCTTTGTCGCCCCAGCGGCCGGGCAGGGATTTGTCTTCGCTGTAGAGCAGCTCCGCGGGAGACCAACGCTCCAGCAGTGCCTGCAATTGTTCGCTGCCTTCCACCTGCGTGACCACAAAACGCCCGGCGGCCACATCCAGGCTGGCGCAGCCATGCTGGCCCTTGGTCTCATAGACGGCACATAGCAGGTTGTCGCGTCGCTCTTCCAGCAGCGCCTCGTCACTCACGGTACCTGGGGTAACGATGCGCACCACCTTGCGCTCCACCGGTCCTTTCGCCAGCGCCGGGTCGCCAATCTGCTCGGCAATGGCCACGGATTCACCCAGCTTCACCAGCCGTGCCAGGTAGCCTTCGGCGGCATGGTAGGGGATGCCGGCCATGGGAATCGGCTTGCCCGCACTCTGGCCGCGTTGGGTGAGGGTAATGTCCAGCAGCCGGGAGGCCTTCTGGGCATCGCCAAAGAACAGTTCGTAAAAATCCCCCATGCGGTAGAACACCAGCTGGTCCGGGTGCTCGGCCTTGATCGCCAGGTATTGCTGCATCATAGGTGTGTGTGCGGATAAATCGGGGTTCGTCATATCTGAGTTTCAGCCTGTTTTTCCTTTTATTCCGCTATATATTCAAATGGTTAGCGAAATTTGTGATTTCCGGTAGTGTCCGTGGGTGTCCACGGAAATCCACCCCAATCCGCAAAATTAGTATAGGTTTTAGTATAGGTTTTTGGTTTTCCCTTCGAAAAGGTGATTTTGAAGGTGGTATACTGCCAAGAACCTATACCAAATCCCCTGCAGGCCAGACAGGGCCTGCGATGCGGGGATTTGCTTGAAAGCGTTAGTGTTGGTGGATCAAAGCGATGGAGCATAGCAAACAAGGAAGCAAGCAACTATCGGTCCGTGCCATTGAGGCAATGCGGCCAGGGGATAAGGTCAAAACCGACGTGGCTGAGAACGCTGGGTTGCGGGTTACCTGCGGTTCCTCGGGTCTGAAAACCTTCACTTATCGCTACCGAAGCCCCGAGACGGGCAAGCTGGTTCAGGTCAAGATCGGCAATTTCCCTGGTGTGAAGCTTGCAGAAGCCCGCCTTGAGGTCTCCAAAATGAAGGAGCTCAGAGCCAAAGGGATTTGTCCCAAAGCCGAACGGGATCGTCAGCTCCAGGCAGAAAAGGAGGCAAAGTCTGCACAGGCGGAAGCCGAAGCTGTGGCCGCTTATACAGTGACAGATCTGGTCGAGCAGTATCTGAAGGAAGTCATTGAGGATCGGACGGTGACAGATCCGAGAACCGGGGAGAAGAGACGGGTGCCTGGGGCCAGGAAGCCCAAAGGACAGTGGGAGGTGCGACGTACTCTCCATAATGACGCTGTCCGGGTGTTAGGCGATAAGCCAGCGGCGGAGGTAAAGCGAAAGGATGTGGTCGACCTGATCAAGGAGATCCTGGATCGAGGCGCGCGGGTCCAAGCTGGGAATGTGCTCCGGGAGTTCATTGCTGCCTATGAGTACGCCATTGGACTGGAGCGTCTACCTGACGATTTCCCTAACCCTGCCTGGTTGGCCAAGGCCAGCTTGAAGACTGCCAGGATCCGTATGAGCCCGAACAAGGGGAAGAGGGTGCTTTCGGACAAAGAGCTGGCGGCGGTTCTGGCCTGGTTGCCAGGGTCGGGCTATTCCGCCACCCAGAAGAATGTATTGCGATTCACCCTTTGGACGGGGTGTAGAACGGGGGAAGTGTGCGACGCCGAGTGGAAGGATGTGGATCTTGAGGCCGGGACTTGGCACCTGAGAGACTCCAAGAATGGCGCTGAGCGTTACGTCCAGCTTCCCACGCAGGCGGTCGAGTTCTTGCGTCAGTTGAGGTTGACCACAGATGCCTACCTGTTTCCCTCAACCCGGACAAGGAAGCCGATTCAGCAAAAGTCTCTATCTGAGACCAAATGGCATCTAAAGAACCCTGAAAAGCTCAAATCAGGCAGGAGCTACACACCTGCCCAGCTATGGCTCAGCTCTATTCCTGACTGGTCGCCCCATGACCTGAGACGTACCGTTCGAACCGGGTTGGCGCGCATGAGATGCCCAAGTGAGGTGGCTGAAGCTATCTTGGGGCACTCACGAAAGGGGATTGAGGGGACCTATGACCTGCATGGCTACGAGGCTGAATGTCGAGAGTGGTTGCAGCGATGGGCTGATCATATGCAGTCGCTTATCGAGAAGTAGCCAGCCCTTATACTTTTGAATATTTCTTGGTGAGGGGGGCTTCGTCAGCATTAGCTTTGCTCTCATACAGGTTTGCTCCTGCTAGGGGGCGAGAGAGAGGTTCCGGCTGGATGATATTGGTCTCCGGCATTTGGAGGGCTTCAATTGAGGGGGAGGGCTGTCGTAATTGCCCTTTCTCAGCCAGGAGCAGGAGTTTTTCCTGTATCAGATCCTC
>Ga0310345_10000157_pt1 | contig 133522 bp, 135 predicted proteins | sample HC15DNA20500_MG_FD_204667 | JGI IMG/M metagenome (GOLD analysis project Ga0310345, IMG submission 204667) | Marine microbial communities from station ALOHA, North Pacific Subtropical Gyre - HC15-DNA-20-500_MG | ecosystem: Environmental > Aquatic > Marine > Oceanic | place: Pacific Ocean... | reverse complement strand
GCAACCTCAAGCACGGGTTCGACATTGGACTGTTCGAGCGCACCCTGAACGACGCGTGGCTCTTGCGCCTGGGCAAAGCCATCCCTGGTGCTGAACATGGTATTGCTCTCGCGCATCAGCTGCCCGTTCGGAACGACAACGCCGACCTGATCGACGATCAGGCCGTCGGCGGAGATTGTGCCGTCACCGGCAATCGAGACGATGCGTGCGTCTTCGGGAATGGTGATCCCGCCGCCGCCCGCATTGAGGACCTTGTTGCCCGCGCTGTCGATCAGTTCACTCTGCTCGTTGAGCTGGAAATGACCGGCTCGGCTCAGCATCTGGCCCTGCGGTGTCTCGACGAGGAAATAGCCCTCGCCCTGGATAGCGAGGTCGAACTTGCCGCCCGTGAACCGCAGGCCGCCCTGCTCCAGGTCAAAGGCGTGTCCGGCGAGCCCGCCCATGGACAGTTCCGGCATGTTCTGGCCGGCCTGGGCCACGAACTCGGCAAAAATGGCGCGGTCGGACTTGTATCCGGTCGTGCTGGAGTTTGCGAGATTGTTCGCGACGACCTGCATCTCGTTCATGAGGCCGGTCTGTCTTGCGAGGGCGGCGTAAATGGCATTGGACATCAGCGCATCTCCATTGAACTGGCCTGAAGCGAGGCTCCGACGCGCGTCAGGCTGCCCGGAACATCAGCAAGCGCCACGCGGGACGGCTGCTCGTCGGCGCTGGCGAGCGCCTTGCGGGCGGTCATGATCTGGTTGAGGGTTGTCTCCCCACCTTCTCCCCCGGCATCGCGGGCGCGCTGGTAGAAGATGTCGGGTACGATGTGGTGACCGCTTGCGGCATCGGTTTCGACGAGCAGGAGGGCGAAATCCGGATCCGCCGGCAGGCGGTCCGACAGCGCCGCGAACCGCGCTGCATCGCCGCTGCGGACAGCGTCGAGCGCGGCGAGGCGAGTGATCTGTTCAATGCCCGTATTCTGAAGGGCGAGAGCTTCGAGCTGTTTGCCGTCAGCGAGCCGGTAAGCAAGCTCAGCCTGCGCGATGGCGAGTTGGTCGTCGGAGTCCAGTCTGGCCGAGAGCTTTGCGGACATGGATTTCAAGCCAAGATGGGCAGCAAGGGCAGCGGCCTCGCCCAGTCTGGCCTCGAGATCTTCGTGGCCATCAAGCAAGTCTTCGCCGTTCAGCAGCGCGTCCATGCCGCGGATGTTCCAGAGCTTCTTCGTGCTGGCGAGATCAGCTGCGACAAGGTTGGCATAGTGGTCTGCGAGGCGAGCCTGCGCCTCAAGCGACTGTGCTGCCGGAACCGATGCCAGCTGTAGCGTCATCCCATAATCAGCAGCGCGATTGAGATCGCGGAGCAGCACGTCGAGGCTGGCTTCGACCGGAATGTCTTCTGGCAGCTGGCCATAATCGTCGACGAGGCGCGTCACCAGTTCGGTTTCGTATTCGGCATCGATATCCAGCCCTGCGCGTCGCAGCGCCGCGCCGGCTTCGTCGCGATAGGAGAGCCTATTGAAATAGTCGCGCATGACCTGCTCCGATCCGGGGGTCGCACGCGAGAAATCGTACAGCGCCTTCACGAATTTGAGCCGTGAGTAATACTCGATCTCATCCTTGCTGAATGTGGCCAGCAGCTTCTCGATGAGCGTTGCTTCCTTCATGCGAACAAGGGCCGGTATGGCGAGCCCGGCATAGTTCACGCGCAGGCGAAGCGGCATGTGGCGGAATGAACTGAGCTGCGTCGACAGGATCTGCGCCCCGGAAGGGTCGCCGGCGCGAAGCCGGGCAAGGGCGAGCCAGATGCGGGCCTCCTCATCGCAGTCGGCGAGATCGGAAAAATAGGATATGTTCGGGAATGACCGCGCTTCCATCAGCCAGGCGAATTCGCGCAGCGCCGTCGACGTCCGGTCGGCCTTGCCAACCAGCTGCATGCGCGCTTCCTCATTCATGCCGAGAACGAGGTAGGCCTTGGCGAGCAGCGTTCTCGAGGTGTCTGTGTCTTCCGCTCCGAGCACACCTCGCCAGCTCATCAGGTCGGAATAGGTGCTGAGCTCCCTGAAGTCGGAGAAATCGTAGGCAGAGGTGACCGCGCAACCGGTCTGCACCTCTGCACCCTGGCGCGGCCGTAGCGAAACCTGTTGCGGTACAGGCGCTTCTTCAGGCGCGGCCAGCTGCACAGATGGCGGTGCGGCCTGCGGTGTGGATGGCATGGCCGGGCCCGTGCCGACAGGCGAAGAGCGTTTCAGGAGCCCTTGGTCAATCGCTTCCTGCACGAAACTGTCAAGCTGCGCCGGCAGCCGGTCCATCTCGTCGTTCACTACCCCCTGAACGCCTTGAGACGGCTGCTCTGCAGCAGCCGTCTGCGCCAGCGGAATTGCAAGCGCGAAGAGACATATGGGCAGTCTGTGTGTCACGCGGCCTGTTTCAGTCCTTTCAGCGCCTGCTCGATTTCGTTGAAGGATGGACGTACCCGCGCGGGAGCGTGGCGGCGGGCCACCTCTACGCAGATGTTGACCGGGTTCTTGTGAAGGTTCGACACCAGCACTTCGCCGATCATCGAGTAGAAGAAATGCTCTTCCATGCGGATCGCCTTGACGCGGGCGGCGAAGGGGCCAACGACGCCATAGGCAAGGAACACGCCGAGGAAGGTTCCGACGAGCGCGCCGCCAATCATGCCACCAAGGATTTCAGGTGGCTTGTCGATCGACGCCATGGTCTTGATCACGCCGAGCACAGCCGCGACGATGCCAAGCGCCGGAAGTGCGTCGGCCATGTTCTGCAGGGCGTGCGAGCCGTGCAATTTCTCTTCCTGCAGGCTTTCAAGGTGCTTTTCGAGCAGTTCTTCGACCTGGTGAACATTGTCGAAGTTCATAAGCATCGAACGGATCGTGTCGCAGATCATCTCAACCGCGTCGTGATCCTTGAGGATTTTCGGATAGCGTTGGAAGATCGCTGACTGCTGCGGGTCTTCAATATGGACCTCGATGTCGACCGGGTTCTGGCGCAGCACGTTGAGCAGTTCGGACATCAGGCAAAGAAGGTCCTGATAGTCGGATTTCTTCCACTTCGCGCCGGTGAACGCGGCGACGACATCGCCCATCGTATGCTTGACCGTGTTGAAATCGTTGGCGGCGAGCAGCGCGCCGATGGCCGCACCACCAATCATCATGCCCTCGAAAGGCAGGGCGTGCATGATGATTTCCATGTGACCGCCGGCCAGCAGGTAGCCGCCAAACACCATGGCAACAGTGACGATCAGACCAAGAATTGCATTCACTTATTTCCTCCTTCGCGCCCCTCAGCGCAGACCCCGTCAAGCCAGATCAAATCTCGGCAATCTCCTGGGCAAAACTTTCCAGAACTGGTGAGGTCAGCTTTAGAGCACGCTTGCCTTTCCAAGTGCCTAACTCAGCCTGGCTGATCGCGACGCTTCCATGCATGGTCTCTGCACAAAGCGAGAGAATGCCCGGCTCCACATCGGGAAGCGGGATCACCTGTCCAACCTCGAAACGGGAACAGTCGGCCAGGCTGAGCGACAGGCGCTCCAGCACGGCATCCAGCTTGATGGTCGACGTGCGCATCTGCTTGCGCAGATTTGCCTGCCCTGCCGGGTCGGCGGCCGCCTTTCCCGTCGAGGCTTTTTCATGCATCAGACCGGCATGGCGCGTCAGAGAGGCGGCCTCGTAGAACAGGTGAAGTTCCGGGAATTCTTCTCCGCCTTCGAGCAGCCAGCCATCCTCTTCGCCCTCCTCGGCGAAGGCGAGGACGACCTTGATCAGCTTTTCCTGCGGATCGAAACTGTCAGGAAGGCTTGCCGGGTCGACGACGGAAAAATCTGCAGGCAAGTCCGGACCGACCGGAATCGCCTTGGCAAGTTCCTTCCAGAGCGTGCGCGCGGGATGATCACACATCAGGCGCAGGAAGAGGCGAGGCGACTGCGAGAGTGTGTCGCTGGCCTGCTTCAGCTTGATGGCGGCGTACCGTCTGGCTGTCGAACTGTCGAGCGCGACGGCACGCAGGCCAGTGGTTGAGTATGGTAAACAGATATAGCCGAAACGTTCAGACATCTGCTCTTCGGCTTCCTTTCCGTTGAGCGGCGTCTTCTGGATAACCTGCGCTGCCAGGTCGTGTTCAAAGATTACCTTCGCCCACTTTTCCCCGACCGCTTCCAGCGATGCCCAGAGCGGCTCGCACTGCTGCAGCACCGGGGAAATCCCACCGGCCGAACGGATTTTCTGGAGGAGGACAGAAGACAAACGAAACCTGCAGATACATTAACCAATTCTCCGGTTAACTTCTGGATAGATTTGGTAAACGAAGCGTTATTGGAACCGCTGGAATTACGCGGCCCATCTACAGTCTTGCTTGGGAAGCTTCTGCTATACCGACCGCTGAAATCGAATTGCGAGCAGGTCATGGCAGAAAAGCCAGCAGGGGTGACTCACGTCACCATTATCAAGCGAAAGAAGGTCGTGAAGGCTGACGGACACCATGGCGGTGCCTGGAAAGTCGCTTATGCGGACTTCGTGACAGCCATGATGGCATTCTTCCTCCTCATGTGGCTGCTCAATGCCACCACGGAAGAACAGCGCAAAGGTATTGCCGACTATTTCAACCCGACCATTCCGGTCAGCCGTATCTCCGGCGGCGGGTCTGATGGACTGAATGGCAGCTCGATCTTCACCGAGGAAACCTACGCTCAGATGGGCACCGGCGCGACGCGCGAGAAATCTGTCGACGCAAACCCCAAGAAGAAAAAGATGGATGACGAACAGATCGCGTCGGATCTGAAGAATTTGCGTGAGGAGCTCAGCCAGGAGCCGATGCAGCTGTCCGAGCACCTGATGGTGAAGATGACGTCGGAAGGCATCGTGCTGGAAATCATCGATTCCGAAAGCCGCCCGCTCTTTGAACTTGGCCAGAGTGAGCCGACGCCGCTGCTCATCAATCTGCTTGATCGAATTTCCGGGTCGCTGAACACGTTCGACAACGACCTGAAGATTGTCGGACATACAGACAACCGTCCGTATCGTGGCAATGGGTCGTATGATAACTGGAACCTGTCGGCTGACCGCGCCAATACGGCCCGCCAGCTCCTGGTTGGCGACGGCCTAGTCACGGGCCGCCTGCGCGAAGTGTCCGGCCGCGCCGACACCGATCCACTGGTCAAGGAGAATCCGGGCGCGGCCCAGAACCGCCGGATCTCAATCACCATCGTCACGAACGCGGATTCCCCAGCCACTTAAGGGTTATCCGCTTATTAAGGATTCGACTCCACTTTCAGAGAAATCTGACAAAGGAGTTGTCCAGTGACTATATCATCATCCCTGAATGCAGGTGTGATGGGGTTGAATTCCAACGCCACCCGCCTGTCTACCATTTCCGACAATATCGCGAATTCATCGACCTATGGCTACAAGCGTAGTCAGGTGGAATTCGCCAGCATGGTGCTTGAGCAGAAGTCATCGGCCTACTCCGCCGGCGGTGTTCGCGTCAGCACATTCAAGGATATTGCGGCAACGGGATCGTTGATCTCCACGGGCAACGCCACGGACATGGCTGTCGCAGGGCGCGGTCTGCTCCCCGTCACGGACGGCTCCGGCATTGGTGCCCTCGCCTCCGAGCGCGAACTGATGCTGACACCCACCGGGTCCTTCTACGCCGACTCCAATGGCAACCTGCGCACGCAGAGCGGCCTCTATCTCCTGGGCTTCCCAGCCGACGGTGACGGCAATGTTGGAAATGTCAGCCGCAATAGCGGCATCAGCCTCGAACCAGTGAACATCTCTGCGTCACAATATACGGCCTCCCCCACGGAGCAGATTGAACTCGGCATCAACCTGCCAGTCGACGCAACCGAGTCCGATGGCACGGGCGATGTCTATCCGCTGCCGATTGAATATTTCGACAATCTTGGCCGCGCCCACACGCTGACGCTGGAATTCTCTCCGGTGATCCCAGGTTCCGGCTATTCGAATAACTGGACTGTTGAAATCTTCGACAGCGCCGGAAACCCTGCGGCATCGATCGGCGATCTCGACATCACGTTTGACGACACCACCGCGAATGGTGGCCGGATTGCCAGCGTGACCGCCACGAACGGCGCGACCTACAATGCCGCTACCGGCCAGGTCACGCTGAACCTGCCGCACGGCAATGTCGATCTCTTCATTGGCCGCCCGGGCGACAGCGCCGGCATCACGCAGCTTTCGGCACCTTTCTCGCCAACGGCCGTGGCCAAGGACGGCGCCCCGATTGGCGACCTCCAGTCTGTTGAAATCGACGAGTCAGGCTTCCTGCAGGCCATCTATAACACCGGCTTCCGCCGGACCCTGTACCAGATCCCGGTCGGAGACGTGCCAAACGCGAACGGGCTGAAGGCACTCGACGCGCAAGCCTATGCGGTCTCCGCCGAAAGCGGCAACCTGTATTTCTGGGATGCCGGGACCGGCCCCGTCGGAACGGTATCCGGCTACTCGCTGATGGAATCCACCACGGATATCGCATCGGAGCTGACGGATCTCATCGAGACCCAGCGCGCCTATTCCTCGAACGCGAAGATTGTCCAGACTGTGGACGAGATGCTTCAGGAAACCACCAACCTCAAACGGTAAGAAGCGGCCAGCTGAAAGGGCCTCACTTCCTTGAGCCTCACTCACGCCATAAACGCAGCCCGATCCGGCCTTCAGACCACAAGTCTGAGGGCCGATATCACGGCCATGAATGTCGCCAACGCATCCACGCCGGGCTATGTCCAGCGTTCTGTTGTTATGGCCGAAACCCTGGTCGGCGGCACCACCGCCGGCTCGCATATCGGCGGGATTACCCGCTCCGCAGATTCCGCGCTGACCAATCAGCGCATGTCGCTGTCCAGCGACCTGGCACAGGCCAGCGTCATGTCCTCGACCTGGCAGGCGCTCTCTTCCCGTCTTGGCGATTCCACTGACGGTGTCGGGCTTTTCAGCCTCCTCTCGGACTTTGAGTCGGCGCTTTCGACAGCCGCCACGACTCCGGAGTCCCCGGCAAATGCCTCCGCCGTCATTGACGCTGCCAAGGCAATTGCCCGCGAATTCAACGATCTCTCGCGCTATGTCCAGAACCAGCGAGCCGAAGCCGACCTCGAAATCGCCAATGGCGTTCAGACGGTGAATGACGCCATCAACAAGGTTCATGCGCTCAATGTGAAGCTCGGCTCGGTCGACCGCACATCCAGCGAAGCGGCTGCGCTGATGGATGAACGCCAGCGCGCCATAGATTCCATCGCCGAATACCTGCCTGTCGAGGCCGTCGACCGTCCGAATGGTGCAGTCGACCTCGTCACGCGCGAAGGCGTGTACCTGATTGTCGGGACACCGCGGCAGATCGAATTCACGCCGTCCAATGCGTTCGGGCCGAACCAGACGCTCGCAGGCGGACACCTATCCGGCATCAGCGTGGATGGCGTTGACCTGACCCCTGGCAGCGCGACTTATTCAGCCGTCTCCAGCGGCCTGCTCAGTGCTCTGTTCACGCTGCGCGACACCGATCTTCCCAAGGTTTCCAACCAGCTCGACACGGTCGCGAACGATCTTGTCACGCGCCTCTCTGACGATTCGATCGACCCGACCAAGACGCCCGGTGAATTTGGCCTCTTCGTCGATCCCAATCCGGCGGCCGGGGCCGGTATCGCCGGACGGATCCGGGTCAATGCGCTGGTCGATCCCACGCAGGGTGGGGAGCTGTCACGGCTTCGTGACGGGCTGGAAGCGGCAACGCCCGGACCAACTGGAAACAATGCCATTCTGTCAGCGCTCTATGACGCTGTGACGGCGACCAATGCGATCAACTCGAACGGGCTTCAGGGCATGTTTTCGGTCGCCGATCTTGCCGCCAACCTTTCATCCCAGACCGGCCAGATGCGGGTCAGCAAGGAGACGATCCTCACCTCCACATCCGCGCAGCATTCCATCATGCTCGACGCTGAACTGTCGAAGACAGGCGTGGATATTGACGAGCAGATGCAGCAGCTGCTGCTCATCGAACAGGCCTATTCCGCGAATGCAAGGGTGATCGAGGTCGCCAACCTGATGCTGCAGCGGCTGATGGAGATCTGACATGATCCGTAACACCCTTCCCATGAGCCTGATGATCGGCAAACTCCAGCAGAACGTCACCGACCTGAAGGCGCAGATGCAGACAACTTCGACAGAAGCGGTGACCGGCCGCGTGGCTGACGTGACCAAGCACCTGAACGGGCGTATTGGGCAGGCCATGCTCAGCCAGAAGGCGCTTGATGACCTGCAGGCCGAAAAGAGCCAGATCCAGTTGCGTCAGAGCCGGCTCGACGTCATGCAGAACAGCCTCGGCAGCATACAATCCGGCGCGGATGGCCTGTCGACGAGAATGCTGGACGCGGTCGGCTTTTCGAGCGATGTCGACCTTGCCAATATTGCGCGCGACGCCGAAATCGAGCTCGGCAACATGCTCACGCGCCTGAATGCCCGTCATGGCGAGCGCTACCTATTTGCAGGCGATGCGACATCCACTCCGCCTTTCAGCGGGACCGGCCAGCTCATTGCCGATATCGAGGCCCTCGCCGCCGGTGCGACTGATGCAGCAGACTTTGAAGCCCAGCTCGACGCCTATTTCACTGACCCGGCCGGTGGCTGGCAGCAGACCATCTTCCGGGGCACAGCGACTGCGTCCGACAGGGAGGCAAGAACGGCCGTGGACCCGGCCCTGACCGAACTTGTACGCGGACTGGCGGTCATGGCGATCAGCGCTCCGGGCGGAGCAATCGAGGCCCTGCCGGACGCCAACGAAGCGCGCCTGTCAGCCGCCCGGACAGTGGCCGCTGGTCAGACAGCCCTTACAAATATGCGGTCTGAGATCGGCCTTGACCAGAAACGCCTCGCCGACCGGCTGACCGATCTTGGCCGGGAGAACACAATTCTCACGGAAACCTTCAATCAGATGACGGCGCGCGACCAGTATGACGCGGCGGCCGAACTCAAGGTCCTGGAGGCCAATCTTGAGACCTCCTACGCGCTGACCGCGCGGCTTTCCAATCTCTCGCTCCTGAATTTCCTGAGGTAGCCCGATGAAACATTTCGCTTGGCTGATTGCACTTGCCAGTCTCGCCGTCACGACGCTTCCGGCTCCTGTGGCCGACGCCCAGACGCGAATTCGCGATATTGTCGATGTGGAAGGCGTGCGGCAGAACGATCTTATCGGCTATGGTATCGTGGTGGGCCTCAATGGTACGGGCGACACAGTCCGCAACTCGCCCTTCACCGAAGATTCGCTCACTTACATGCTGGAACGCCTCGGCGTGAACGTACAGGGTGAAGACATCAAGCCGGACAATGTCGCGGCTGTCCTGGTCACCGCCACCCTGCCCGCTTTTGCACGCAATGGCTCTTCGCTGGATGTCTCGGTTGCCTCCATTGGCGATGCGGAAAGCCTGGAGGGCGGAACGCTGATCCTGACGCCACTGAAAGGCGCTGACAACGAGGTCTACGCGGTCGCACAAGGCAGCATCGTCGTCTCTGGCATTGACGTGCAGGCCCAGGGCGCACGTGAGCGCCGCGGAACGCCGACCACCGGTGCCATTCCAAACGGCGCGCGGGTCGAGCGCGAGATCGGCTATGATTTCAACCAGCGCCAGTCGCTGACGCTCGCCCTGAGGGACCCCGACTTCACGACCGCGGCACGGATTGAAGACACGATCAATGATGCGTTCGGTGCCCCCGTCGCCTTCATGCGCGACCCGGGCACAGTGGATCTTGACCTGCGCGTCTTTGACAGCTCTCCGGCGCGCGTGCTCGCCAATATCGAGAACCTGCCGATCCAGGTCGCCGTTCCGGCGCGTATCGTGATCGATGAGCAGTCCGGCACCATCGTGCTCGGCGAAGATGTTACCATCTCGAAGGTCGCGATTGCGCAAGGCAATATCTCGATCAAGGTTGTCGAAACGCCGGTGGTGTCACAGCCGAATCCGTTCTCCGATGGCGAGTCGATTGTCCTGCCACGCTCGCAGATCTCGATTGGCCAGACCGGCAGCAACAGAATCGCGACCCTGAATCCGAATGTGACCCTGTCGCAGCTCATTGCCGGCCTGAATGCGCTGGGCGTGAGCCCACAGGAAATGGCCGATATCATTCGCACCATGAAGACGGCAGGCGCGATCCATGCGGACCTGATCGTGCGCTGACACTCAGCAGTTCAGTTGCGGAGAAAAAGGCAAGGCGAGGAGAGTCCTCGCCGTTTCCTCATCAGCCCTCGGCCACTGATTTTTCCATCGTAATGGCACCGCGGCGCTTCAAGGACATGAGAGCGGTCAGGAATTCGCGCTGACAGGTCTCTACATCGGCGACCGGCTTGCGATTGGGATCAGCCACAGCTTCGCGGAACTGGTCAGCAAGGCGCGAGGAAATATTGCTGAGCAGATAGTCCGCGACAGGCTGCAGTGGCCCGGTAAGAGTCGAAAGGACGGGTACAACCCCCTCTTCCCCAAGCTCCCGGAAGACGACCGGGACCGAATTGCGCGGCAGCATGTCCGGCAGGCCGTCAATCGTGAAGAGGACTTTCTCAATGCTCTCCAGCTTACCCTCATGCTGGGTCTTGAGGAAAGCCAGGAGGCGGTCGCGTTTGGCACCAGGGATAAGGCTCAGGATTTCGCCAACAGCCTCAAGGTTCCCGCCGCCAGCATCCTCATCCTCGCCATCACTGACATTCAGGAATTCAAGTTCGACCATTCGGGCGATCGCGGCGTCGATCTCCGGGTCGGGCCGCTCGATCTCGACAAGAAATCCGATGGTGGGATCGAGCGTCTCTTCAGACAGGTTGCTGACGACTTCGGAGGCGACAGACACGTCAAGCTTGTGCAGGATCAGCGCGGCAATGTTTGGTGTGAGGCCATCGATATAATCAGCGATCGCAGACGGATCCTTCTGTTCCAGCCTGCCCCAGATATCGCTGTCATCAATGACCGGCTTTTCCTCATGGGTGATTGCCTTGCCGCCGCCAAACACCTGGTCGAGACGGTTTTCATCCAGCAAAGTCGAGACGATTTCGCGGGCGCGGGCCTTGCCACCCCGGAAAGCACCACTGGACTGGCGAAGGTGCTGCAGGAAGTCCATGACAATCTCGGCAAGTTCATCGCGTTCCAGATACTGGACAGTTTCGAGGCCGGCTGCGATGCGCGCCATGGCAGCATCATCGAGCTTTTCCACAATGGGCCGTGCCGCTGCTTCGCCAAGAACTGCAATGATCACCGCGGCGCGCTGGGAAGGCGTGATCGAGTTCACGACAGGAGAATTGCTCTGCGCCCGCGGCTTCAGGCGCGTGACATTGGAAGCGGGCTGTTTGGGAACGCTACTGCTCATCCGGCATATCCTCTGATGAGGGCTTCAGTGATTTTCAGCCATCCATCGGCCAGCACGAAGAAGCCAACCTTGAATGGGAGAGAGACGACCGTGGGCGGCACCATCATCATGCCAACCGCCATCAGGACGGAGGCAACGACGAGGTCGATCACGAGAAAGGGCAGGAAGATGACGAAGCCGATCTGGAAGGCCTGCTTGATTTCCGACAGCATGAACGCCGTCGAAAGCAGGGAGAAGGACGGCTCCTCGCCTTCAGCGACGGGGCGGTTGAGCGCATCGCCGAGCACAGGAACGGTCTCAGGGTCGACCCGAAGGCTCATGAACTCCCGGAAGGGCGCGGTTGTGCCGGTCCAGGCCGCCTGCTCGTCAATTGTGCCCTGCGTGTAGGGACCGAGGCCATTGGCCCAGGCTTCGGAGAAGGTTGGCTCCATGATGAAGAAGGTCAGGAACATGGCGAGCGCCATGATCATCATGTTTGGCGGGGCCTGCTGCACGCCCAGGGCCTGACGCACGAACGAGAACACAATGACCATGAAGGGCAGGCAGGTAACCATCATGGCGAGACCGGGCACGAGGCTCAGCACTGTCACCGTCAGGAAAAGGATGATGACAGAACCGCTGAGGCCGCCGCCTTCGCCCGGCTGACCAAGCAGTCCGTTCAGGGCATTTCCGGCAGCGTCTGCCGGGGCTTCCTGCGCGCTCGCTACCATCCCGAGTGCCAGGGCAAGGACAAGAAGGCAGGCCCAGCGCAGACAGGTCGCGTGGCTATGAGCCAGTCGCGTCATCGGCATCTTCCGCGATTTCGGTGATCTTCACGCCAATGCCGCCCTCTTCGGTCTCGATCAGCTCACCCTTTGCGATGAGCTTGTCGTCGACCATCAGGCTGACGGGGTCTTCGATCTTGGTGTTCAGCGCAACGATGGATTCCGGCGCAAGCTGCAGCACTTCCGTAACACTCATGCGGCGCTGGCCAATCGACACGGTCAACGTGACCGGCACGCCGTAAATCGCGCGGCGGAACTGGTTCTCGGCAGACGGGTCACGGCGTTCGATCGCGTCAGGACTGGCTTGTGCGGGTTCCGGATTGGCCATCAGGATGGAGCTCCCATTGCTTCGTGCGTTGTGTCGATGTGTTTGAGGCAGGATTCAAGCAGACCTTCGAAATCGAAGGTGAGGCCGCCGGATTTCCATGACACGTCCACCCTGTCGCCCTTGGGCGAAGGGGCCGGATTCAGAGAGCAGACGCCGGCGAGGCGCTCGGACTTCTGGATCACGGCCTGAAGCCGCTCTGCAAGCTCAGGCTCTGCCGTGATGACGACTTCGACCGCGCTCGGCGGGATGAGCTTCTGGAGGTGAAGGGCGATCTCGTCGGCGAGGAAGCGCTTCGAGAGCTCCGGAAACAACCGCGATGCCATGGCAATGATGGTTTCGCTGGTCTGCCGGCGCGCATCGGATTCAACGGCGGTAATCTTGTCGGCGAGCGAATTGAGCGTTGCTTCAACGGCTGTCATCTGGCGTTTGAAGCTGGCTTCCTTGGCCTCAGATTCCTGAGCGAGGCTTTCGGCTTCCCGGGCCTTCCGGGTCATCAGGCGGCCTGCTTGCCGGCCTTCTGCAAGCGCGTCAAAACTCGGCAAATTGGCGAAGATGGTGTCACTCATTTACCGCCCCCTTCATGTCCTCTTCGAGCCATGACTGGAGAAGCGCCGCCGTGTCGTCCTGACGTTCCTTGGTATAGTCGGAGAGATAATGGAACGGGTCTGGCTGCGCCGGGCCGCCAATGGCCAGCGTGTCGTTACCGGGCGCCTGCATGGCCGCAGGCTGGGCTGGCTTCGGGCTCAGCAATGGGCGAACCACGCCGAGGGCTAGTACGATCACGACAATGCCGAGCAGGATGGCCTGCAGTCCGGACCAGAAATAATTGGAGATCAGGGTCTCAACCATGCTCGGCGCGGTGATCAACTCCTGCACGGGTGGTGCCTGGAACGGCATGAGTTCGACCGTCAGCGAGTCGCCGCGGGTCTGGTCCAGTCCAGCGCCCGTCAGGATGAGATTTTCAAAATTCGAGATGACCTGCCGCGAGGCCGCTTCAATATCGCCTGTTCCGTCCGTGATGCCAAGCGCGTCCCGGTTTAGCAGGACAGCCACCGAGATGCGCTGGATGTCCCCCGGCAGCATTTCGACTTCGGTGCGCTTTTCGTTGAACTCATAGGAGACGCTTTCGGTCGAATTCTTCAGCGTGCTGGAATTGCCGGCCCCTTCTCCAGCCGCCTGCGGCAGATTGCTGGACGCGCTGATCGCGCCACCATTCGCGGCAGAGCTGGTCTCACTCACATCATTGCTGGTGCGGCTGCGGATAACGCGGGACTGCGGATCGATGGTCTTTTCCGAGATGACCTGACGCTGGCGGTTCACGTCAACGCTGACGGACACGCGGGCATTGCCCGGACCGACACGCGCCTCGAGGAGACGCATGATCTTCTGCTCAAGCGCCATGGATTCCGAATTCGCCACGACAGACGGCATTTCCATCTTGTCGACATTCGGTCCGGCAAGAAGGCCCTTTTCAGGATCGATGACCGCGACATCCTCAGGCTTCAGCCCGGAAATGGCGAGCGCGACCATGTACTGGATCGCCTCAGCCTGGTCAGCGGTGAGATGGTGGGAGGTAGTCAGGGTGACGGATGCTGTCTGGGCCGGGGCCGAGCGCGAGAAGCCTGAGCGAAGGCTTGCGCCGATATGGACACGGGCCGAGGACACACCGGGGACGGCGAGAATGGTCCGCGTCAGTTCCCCTTCCTTGGCGCGCCAGTATGCAGCATTGTACATCTCCGACGTCACCGAGAAGCCGTTCACATCGTCCAGCAGTTCATAGCCCTGGACGGACTGTTTCGGCAGGCCCTGGCGGGCGAGATCAAAGCGGACTTCATCGCGCTTGCTTTGCGGGATGAAAATCGCCTCGCCGCGGATTTCATAGTCGATACCGCGCTGCTCCAGCTCGTCGATAATTTCGCCGGCATAGCTCGCCTGCAGCCCGGAATAGAGAAGTGCTTTCGGCTCAGTGACAGCGCCGCGAATGAGAAAATTCATCGTGAACACAACCGCGAGAACAGCAACACCGAGAGCCACCTGCCGTCCCAAAGACAGTGACTTTATTGTATCCAGAAACTTCATGGTTTATTCCGCCCCCCATCATCTTGTCCCAAATCCGGAATGATTAATATCTCGGCCGAAATCGTTAACGCTTCCTTTACTGAGAAGTTACAAAAGCAGACGCATAGATTGATTATAGAGACGAGCGGCACATGCCGGAAGAAACCGCAATCACTGACACAGCGCCCGCGGAAAAATCTGGCGGAAACATCGTAAATTGGGCCATTCTGGCAGTGGTTTCCGCTGCCTGCTCATTCGCTGTTGTTTTCTTCATGTCGCCGCCCGTGACGGCCGAATCACCGGTGTGCACGGTGGCGACGAGCAGCCCGCCCAAGGGCACGCCGCTTGCCGCTCCCGATCAGGAATATGTCGAGCTTGAAGAACTGCTGGTAACCATTGGCAATGAGCCAGCGACCCGCTTTGTGAAAATCCACACCTCCATTGTTACCAAGAAAGGCAATGGCGAGGCGATCAAGAAGGCCGAACCCATGCTCGCAGACGCCTTCATCACCTATTTGCGGTCAGTTGAGCTCAGCGATTTCGAAACGACCAGCTTCTACCCTCGCATGCGCGAACAGCTCGCGCAGCGCGCAGAACTCGTTCTCGGTGATGACGTCTCGCGGGGCGTCCTGATTACGGAGTTTCTGTTGAGATGATTGAACAGCTCGCCATACAGCCGACCGATATCGCACTCTTCCTGGTCTCGTTTGCGGCCTGCGTCTACTGCATCATTCTCAGCCGCCGACTGAAGACATTGCAGGATACACGCGACGGACTCGGCGCAACAATCATGGCCATGAACAAGTCGGTCGCGGCAGTCTCTTCGGCCACACGCGAGACCCGCGTGCAGGCTGGCGAACTCACCGACAGGCTCGCCCAGATGATGACGGAAGCGGACAAGTCCTGCCAGCGCCTCAGCGCGCTCCAGGCTTCGGTCGAAGCGTCCGAGGGCAATCTTGGTCGCAAGGCCGACGCTGTGAAGTCCGAGGTCACTTCGGAAATGAAACTGATCCTGCAGCGGTCCCGCGAGGAAATGCGCGAGATGAAGCAGTTGCTGCAGGAGCTGAAGGCACAGAAGAGCCGGCTGTCGGCGGCCGACCGCGATGCGGACTTCCTGTTCGAAGATGACATTATGCCCGCAGCAGGCGGCAGGAGGTAGACATGGCTGGCGCTGGAACCCGAACGCATGTCCTGATCACGCTCGGCGTCCTGTTTACCATTGGCGGCCTGACGCGCGTGCTGCCAAGCACACTCGCGGCTGCCGAAGAGACAGCGGCAGACGAGCACGCCTCGGACGCTGAGCCTCACGGCGAGATTGTGCCGGCCTCCTATTCCATGCCGGATGACAGCACGCCTGCCGAAGAGCAGATCTGCCTGACTGGCGCCGCGGCGGAAGCTCTTGCCAGCGACCAGGAAGCGCTGGCGGCGCGGGCAGATGCGCTGCGCGAGCAGGAACTGGCCCTTCGCAGTCGCTCGCAGGAACTTGACCGCCAGGCCGCAGAGCTTGCGGCGCTGAAGACGACAATTGATGACCGCTGGAAGTCGATGGCGACGAGCGCCGACAATGACATCCAGCATCTCGCTCAGATGTATTCCGCGATGAAACCGGATCAGGCCGCCGGCATCTTCAACCAGATGGACCCCGGCTTTGCAGCAGGGTTCCTGCGCCTGATGCCGTCAGACCAGGCGGGTCTCATCCTTGCCGGCATGCAGGCCGACAAGGCCTATATTGTCAGCGTGAAGCTCGCCAGCAAGAACGGCGACATACGCTCTGCCTCGACACCGCAATAAGCGGGCGGCGCATACGAAGCGGCGAAACTGTTGCACGCTGACAATTGCGTATTAACGCCAAGGCAGTATGCCCGATGGCATGAACAATATCACTCTGCATAGGGGCGACCTGCCCGCCAGTGTCCGCTTCGGCAAGGAGATTGCCGTCGACACTGAAGCCATGGGGCTCAACCTTCAGCGCGATGCCTTGTGCGTGGTGCAGCTGTCTGCAGGCGACGGGACGGCGCATGTCATCCAGCTGGATCGCAGCTTCAACTGCCCGAACCTCAAGGCCCTGATGGCAGACACGTCGAAGCTGAAAATCTTTCATTTCGCCCGCTTCGACGTGGCGATGATGAAACACTGGCTGGGCATCGATTGCGCGCCGATCTGGTGCACCAAGATCGCCTCCAAGCTGTGCCGCACCTACACTGACCGGCATGGGCTCAAGGATGTATCGCGGGAGATTGCCGGCGTGGACATGTCCAAGGCGCAGCAATCGACGGACTGGGGCGCCGCCGAGCTGACGGACGCCCAGCTGCAATACTGCGCCAATGACGTCCTGCACCTGCACGAGATCAAGGCGGGTCTTGAAGCCATGCTGAAGCGCGAAGGCCGCATGGAACTGGCACAGGCCTGTTTCGATTTCCTGCCGGTACGGGCCGAGCTCGACCTGCAAGGCTGGCCGGAAACCGACATCTTTGCGCACAGCTAGAGCAGCTTGCAAACAGCCCAGCCAGCTCACGTCAAAGTCATGCAGTGGGCGCTATCAAATAGCCGCAATCTGTCTATAAATTCAAAAGCATGGATGTGACCGCCGAAACCGAAAAGGCCCTGAGCCTGTGGGAGCCGAAACGCCAGATGACGCTTGAGCAGGCGCGTCGGCGTTCGTCGATGGTGGCGCTGATGCGGCTGGTGTTCACCGCGTGCGCGGCGATCGCTGCAGGCATCATGGTGGGCCACCTTGCCGCGAATGCGGTCACACGGTCTCCCGGCTCGATCGAGAAGCTGTCGGGCGACGAAGTCGTTACCATGGTCAATCCGCGTTTCACGGGCCGCGACATTGCCGGCCGGTCGTTCGTGATTACGGCCAGCACCGCGCAGAGACGGCGCGGCGGCGGAGAGCAGATCGACCTGTCCAATCCCAAGATGGTCAGCGAAGATGGAACGGTCGTGACGGCCCCGGCCGGCCTCTACAACCAGGACGACCAGACCCTCGCCCTCTATGAAGATGTGCGCCTGGTAAATGCCAAAGGGTATGAGTTCGCCTCGACCTCGGCGAGAATGTTTGTGGAGGAAGGCCGGGTCGAAGGCATTGACCCGTTGAACGGAACAGGGCCTCTTGGCGATGTGCGATCTGACTCTTATGAGATCGTCGATGAGGGGGACAGAGTCCTGCTGAGCGGGCGCGTCCAGATGACCATCTTCCCGGGTGGTCGCGAAACGACGGACGAAACGACAGAAACCAGTCCCGGCAGCGATGCCAGTGATGAGGAGCGTGGTGGTGAAGAATAGAGTAATTGCGGCGATGGCCGCATTGGCAGCCGTCGCAGCGCCTGCCGCAATCGCCCAGGTTTCCGGAGACGGTGGCCCGATCAAGGTCAATGCAGACAAGAGCGAGGTGCTGGAGCGCCAGCGCAAAGTCGTGCTCATCGACAATGTCGACATCATGCAGGGCACGGCGCGGCTGCGCGCCAATCGCGTCACCATTAATTATGCCGGGTCCGGCGAAACCCAGACGAACGGCCTCACCGGCTTTGGGGATATCGAATCCATGGAAGCGGTTGGCGAGGTCTTTTATGTGACGCCGGAACTCAAGGCGACCGGCGACAAGGGCGTTTACCTTGCCGCCACCGATACGATCACGCTTTCAGGAAATGTCGTCCTCATCCGAGGGGAAGACGTCGCCACAGGCCAGAATCTTGTGATGAACCTTGAAGAAGGCCGCACGGTACTTGATGGCGGCTCAGGTCAGGTCCAGATGAATATTAATCCGAACCAGTCTGGAAACGGATCAAATTAATCAGGCCGGTCTAAACGGATATTAAGTCTATTGCCCTAGCTCTCATGGCGGGCGGCGCACATTGCGCTAATGGGAGGACCACAGGATGACGGATACGGCCAGCGGCCTTATTGTGACCGGACTTGCCAAGTCTTTTGGCAAGCGCCAGGTCGTGAAAGACGTCTCCCTGTCTCTCCAGCGCGGCGAAGTTGTTGGTCTGCTTGGTCCCAATGGGGCCGGCAAGACAACCTGCTTCTACATGATCATGGGGCTGATCGGGGCTGATGCCGGTTCGATTTCGATCGACGGCGCTGATGTCACGCATCTTCCCATGTACCAGCGTGCCCGCCTGGGTGTCGGCTATCTTCCGCAGGAGGCCTCGATCTTTCGGGGCATGAGCGTGGAAGAGAACATCCTGTCGGTCGTCGAACTTGTCGAAAAGGACAAGGCGGCGCAGATGGCGGAAGTCGATGCCCTTCTGGATGAGTTGCACATCACGCACCTGCGCAAGCAGTCTGCGACGTCTCTATCGGGTGGTGAACGCCGCCGCGTCGAGATTGCCCGTGCCCTCGCCTCCAGACCGAGTTTCATGCTTCTGGACGAACCGTTTACCGGTATCGACCCCCTCGCCGTTTCGGATATTTCCGATCTGGTCGGTTACCTGAAGCAGCGCGGCCTTGGCGTGCTGATTACGGACCACCAGGTGCGCGAGACGCTCCAGATCGTTGATAGGGCATCCATCATCTATGATGGCGGCACGCTGTTCGAAGGCGCGCCTGAGGAAGTGCTCACCAACGAGGATGTGCGTCGGGTCTATCTGGGCGAACGGTTCGCTGCGTAACGACTATGGCCATTTCACAACGCCTCGACATGCGCCAGGGCCAGTCCCTGGTGATGACCCCGCAATTGCAGCAGGCGATCAAGCTCCTGCAACTGTCCAATATCGAACTCGCAGAGTTCGTCGAAGCCGAGATCGAGCGCAACCCGCTGCTTGAGCGCGGCGAAGCTGGCGACCGCGAAGACTATTCCGCCGAAGAGATACAACCGACCTCGAAACGCGAGGAGCTGACCCTGGACGACTCGTCTGCGCTGAATGAGGCGCGCGAGGCGATGGATGCTTCGAAAGACGACCTCTATGAGAGCGGCACAAATTCCGACAGTGGCCAGACGGCCAATGAGATGTCCGGTCCATCCGCAAAGACCGACTGGTCGCAAGCCGGCAGTGGCGGTAGCTTTTCCAGCGACGATTTCGATTTCGAAGGCTCGCTCAGCTCTGAAAAATCCCTGCACGAACACCTTCATGATCAGCTGAAAATGTCTGGCCTGTCCCAGGCTGACCAGCTTATCGGTTCCCGCCTCGTCGATGAGACGGACGATGCTGGGTATTGCAAGGTCGATATCGACGAAGTCGCCACTGCTCTCGGCGCAGATCCGGCCAATGTGGAAGCTGTGCTGGAGGTCTGCCAGGGCTTCGAGCCGACCGGCGTCATGGCGCGCACGATTGAGGAATGTTTGGCCCTGCAGCTGAAGGAACGTGACCGTTTCGACCCGGCCATGCAGGCCTTGCTGGAGAATCTCGATCTTGTCGCCAAGGTCGACATCAAGGCCCTGTGCGAAGTCTGCGGCGTCGACAAGGAAGACGTTACCGACATGATGTCGGAGCTCCGCACGCTGACACCGCGCCCCGGCGCGGCCTTTTCGAGCGGCCCATCCATCGCGGTCGCCCCGGATGTCTTTGTACGCGAAATGCCGAACGGCATGTTCGCGGTCGAACTGAATTCCGACACGCTGCCGAAGGTGCTGATGGACAAGGCCTATTATGCCGAAGTCTCGACGCTTCCGATGCGCGAGAAGGAAAAGGAATTCATCACCGAGTGCGCCCAGAACGCCTCCTGGCTGATCAAGTCTCTCGACCAGCGGGCCCGCACCATCCTGAAAGTCGCGAGCGAGATTGTGCGCCAGCAGGACGCCTTCTTCGCGCATGGCGTGGCGCATCTTCGCCCGCTCAATCTCAAACAGGTCGCCGACGCCATCGAGATGCACGAATCGACCGTCAGCCGCGTGACGTCCAATAAATATATGGGCACCCCACGCGGCCTGTTCGAACTGAAATATTTCTTCTCTGCCTCCATTCCAGGGACGGGTGGCGGTGAGGCACACTCGGCTGAAGCGGTGCGCTATCGCATCAAACAGCTGGTCGATGATGAGGGCGAGCAGGTCCTGTCGGATGACCAGATCGTCGAAATCCTCACGGAATTCGGTATCGAGATTGCACGACGGACCGTGGCGAAATATCGTGAAAGCCTTGGCATTCCGTCCAGCGTGCAACGCCGGCGGAAACTCAAAGCCAGTGCATGAGCCCCTGCTGACGGGACATTGACTCCCCCAGCTGTGATTTTTAGGACGCCGCGGTCTCGCTTTCCGAAATCGGGGCGTTATAGTAGCTTCTCGTAAACGGAGAGTTCCGTGCAAATACAAATCGCAGGACGTAAAATGGATCTGGGCGATGCGCTTCGCAGCCGCATCGAGACAGGTCTTGAAGCCGCAGTAACCAAATATTTCGACCGCGAGTTCGACGGCCATGTGACGGTCAGTCCGAACGGCCACGAAACCGAGATTGACTGCAACATCCACCTGCCGTCTGGCATTATCCTTCAGTCCAGTGGCAGAGCGAGCGACCCCTACGTCGCGCTGGAAGAAGCGCTCGACAAGATCGAGAAACGCGTTCGCCGCTACAAGCGCCGCCTGAAGGATCACCACAAGAATGGGCGCGACCCGTTTCCGAGCGAGCCAGCAGCTGCCTTTGTGCTCAAGGGTGCTGGCGAGGACGATGCCGGTGAAGATACAGGCGAACTGGGCGAAGCGCCCGTAATCGTGGCAGAATCTGCTTCACAAATTCGCACAATGACAGTCTCCGAGGCGGTTCTCCAGCTTGAGCTTGCCGATTCACCTGCTCTTATGTTTCGTAATGCCAAACATGCGGGGCTGAACATGGTCTATCGACGGCCAGACGGAAACATAGGCTGGGTCGACCCGGCAATTGATAGCAAAACCTCCTGAAGAAACCTGGCGAGCCATGGCAACTGATCTGACCAGCCTTCTCGGAGAAGGCGTAATCCTCGATCCTGTATCCGCAGACACACGCAAACAGGCGATGACAACACTCGCAGCAGCACTGGCAGAGCGCACGGGCCTCGATGCGCGAGACATTTTCGACGCCGTGATGGAGAGAGAGCGCCTCGGCTCGACGGGCGTCGGCGAAGGTGTCGCCATTCCACATGCCAGGATTGAGAAACTTCCGCAACCGATTGGCGGGTTTGTGCGCCTGCAAAAGGGTGTCGATTTCGACGCTGTCGATGATCGCCCCTGCGACCTTATCTTCATGCTGATCGCGCCGGTCGGTTCAGGCGCGGACCATCTGCGAGCCCTGGCTCAGGTGAGCCGCACACTGCGCCAGCCAGACCTGCGCGACGCGCTCCGCAAGGCCGACACCGCGGCCCAGATGCGCACCATCCTCTGCCCGGAAGCGGCAAACGCGTCAGTAGCCTGATATCAGCGGACCTGACCGCGTCGGTGGAGGCCCTGCGCAGCTGAAACTGATCGCCCCGCCTCGATCCGGAGCATGTGGCTCCAGAGAAAATTCCGATTGCATCTGAAGGCGACGGGCCGTTCGTCATCTGAGCGGCGCCGAAAATGCGTTTGGTGGTCTCCAGTCCTGAGCTGCGCCTAGCGGGGACGCGCTCCGCCGCCCGTCGCGGTCTGGGGCGTTGCCCCATTGGCGGCACTGTCCACCTCGTCCGCATCCTCCTCGATGAAGGGCGGCGACAGGGCCGATACATGCTGGTCGAGGAAAGCGATGACATCGCTCGCGCTCTCCTTCGCCCGCTCCTCCTGCGGAAGGTGGCCGGTGCCCTCATAGACAATCAGGACCGACTTCGCGATTGTCTCGTCGAACTGGCGGGCGTGCGAGACAGGAATAAGCTTGTCGTCTTCGCCCCAGAGGATGAGCGTCGGAAGATCGATCCCGGCAAGGCGGTCTCTTACGCTGGCCGGACTATCCGGTCCCTGTGCGGACAATTCCAGCAGTGCGCCGCGGTGGCCGGGCGCGCGTGACAGCGAGCTGTAGCGATCCACCATTTCGGGCGTCACGAAGGTCTGGTCGGTGAAGCTGTCGGAAAGCCCATCCTCGATCAGGCTGGAAAGGTCGAGATCCTTCATCAGCGTGCGAACGAAGGGGATGCGTATCAATTTGAAGACAAGCGGGCTGGTCTCCCGGTCTTCGCTCGACATCGGCCAGCCGGCCGCGTCCACGAGGACAAGCGCGTCGAGGCGCGTCGGATTTTCCGCTGCATAGTTCCAGGCTATTCCTCCGCCCATGGACGAACCTGCAAGGGCAAAACTGTCAAGCTGAAGTTGGTCGGCAATCGCGCCCACCGTCCGGACATAATAGTCGCGGCTGACTGGCTCGTCATCCGGCACACGAGAGAGACCGTGACCCGGCAGATCGATAGCGATGACGCGGTAGGTATCGTCGAGCCTCGACTGCCATTGCGACCAGGTGTGAACCGATGCGGCAAAGCCGTGAAGCAGGACGATGACCGGCGCATCGCGCGGTCCGGCATCGGTAAAGTGGATCTTTACACCGTCAATCGTCTGGAAGTTCGACGTTGGCAGCGAGTAGGCTGTCTCGAGCGTGTCATAGGGTATGTCAGGGCGCCTGAGAGCGAGCCATCCGGCAGCAAGGATCGCCACAACCGAAAGCAGAATAGCGGCCAGCTTTCGCAACATAAGTTCTCACCTCGAACGCCCACCCCGTGTCGTAAAACCGTCAATCGCCGGACGTGTCAAAGGAAAGTTTCAGGCTGAGCAGACCGGGCAATCCGTGTCCTGATTAAGTTTCACGGTGCGCGTAATTCCTGTAAGGCCGTCCACTATTCCGATCTGGCCGATGAGCGGCCGTCCTGCCCCGGTGATGAGCTTCAAGGTTTCCAGCGCCATGTGTGAGGCAACGATGCCGGTGACCGGCCCAACGACGCCGACATCCTCGCACGCTTCGGCCTCCGGAGGCATGCCGGGAACGAAGCACTGATAGCATGGCGCGCCTTTCCGCACGCCCGACGCAAACACCGACACCTGCCCGGACCAGCGAGTGGCAGCGCCTGAGACGAGATACCGGCCAAGCGCATGCGCGGCCTGGTTCAGGGCAAACCGGGTTTCGAAGTTGTCGGTTGCGTCGATCAGGATCGAACCAGAGAGCTTGCAGGCCTCATTCCATCGCCTGTTCCGCTCAATCACCCGGCAGTCCGGCGCCGCGGCCTTCAGCCGGCTTGCGAGACGGGCCGTTTTCGATTGGCCGACATCCTGCTCGGTGAACTGGACCTGTCGCTGAAGGTTGGAGCGGTCGACAATGTCGCTATCCCAGAGCTCGATCTCGCCCACCCCTGCGGCTGCCAGGTACATTGCACACGGCCCGCCAAGCGCGCCTGCGCCAATGATCGATACGCGCGCATCGAGCAGTTTCTGCACGCCCGGGCCGCCAATCTCCTTGAGGAGAATGTGACGCTTGTGGCGCTCGAGCTGCTGCGGGGTCAAAGCCATGGTCTCGCTTAGCAGGGCGGATGCCGCTAAGGCTACAGGCAATGAGTGACTCGCCTGCCGCCAACGTGCCCGATACCGTCTATGCCGCGCCCGCAAACTGGGTCGCGAAGGGTGCGGGTGCACAGGGCAATCTCTTCCTCACCGGCCGCGCCGGCACGGGCAAGACGACCATGCTGCGCCGCTTCCTCGCAGAAGCCGGAGAGAATACCGTCGTCCTCGCCCCGACGGGCGTCGCCGCGATGAATGCGGGCGGGCAGACCATTCACTCCTTTTTCAAGTTCCCGCCCCGCCTGATTGAACCGAGCGACGTCAAACGTCTGCGCGGCGTGCGCCTCATCAAGGCGATCGAGACGATGATCATCGACGAGATTTCGATGGTACGGTCCGACATGCTGGACGCCATCGACAAGAGCCTGCAGCTCAATCGCGGCTCGAAGCGCCCATTTGGCGGTGTGCGCATGATCCTGTCCGGTGACCTCCACCAGCTGCCACCGGTCGCGCGTGGGCCTGAGGCCGAAATCCTGAATGAACGCTATGGCGGGCACTATTTTTTCAATGCGCCCGGATTCAAGGATGCCGAATTTGCCCTGCTCGCCCTGAAGCATGTCTTCCGCCAGGAGGACCCGCGTTTCCTTGCCCTGCTTGGCGCAATGCGACAGGGGCGGCTCCTGCCCAGTGACGAAAAACTGCTGCAGTCGGTCGTCTCCAACAGAACGGCAGTAGAGGCGAGCGAAACCCATGTCGTCCTGACACCGAACAATGCGAATGCGTTTCGCATCAACCAGGCGCGGCTCGACGACCTGCCCGGCAAGTCCCATTCTCTCGCGGCAAAGATCCAGGGCACATTTGACGAGAAATCCTATCCGACAGAAGCCGACCTTGAGCTGAAGGAAGGCGCGCGGGTGATGCTGATCAAGAATGATCCGGAAGGACGCTGGGTGAACGGTTCGCTTGCAACCGTTGACAGCTTCAAGGGTGACAATGTCCGAGTCGAACTGGACGGCCATATCTACGAAATCGAGCCGGCGGCCTGGGAAAAGTACAAATACGAACTGGACCCGGAAACGAAAAAGGTCTCACGCGAGGTTGTCGGCACGTTCAAACAGGTGCCGCTTCGCCTTGCCTATGCCGTAACGATCCACAAGGCACAGGGGCTGACGCTCGACAAGGTGTTCATCGATTTCGACCGGGGCATGTTCGCGCACGGGCAGGCTTATGTGGCGTTCTCGCGGGCACGGAACCTGGAGGGCCTGGAAATTTCAAGGGCACTCAGGCCGCGCGACCTTGTCATGGACCGCAATGCGTTTGCCTTTGGCAAGCTGGAGCCAATCGAAGAGACGGACGCTTACCTGCTTGCAAGATTTGCGAAGGATGACACGCGGCTGCTTTAGGCGAGCCGGCGGATTTCCTCGCGCAGGCGCTCATCCTTGTCAGTGGCGATGGTTTCGAGGACCCGTACGCGCTCGGTGAGGCGTTCGACGTCCTTGCGGAGGCGAAAAATCTCGGCCTGGGTCTCTTCGTCCGCCTCGCGATTGCCCCTGGTCTTGATCCAGTTCTTGATCACGCCTGCGCCGACGGCAATCAGCACAATGAGAACAACCATGGTGAACGGACTATCGATCTCGAACATTGGACCCTCTTTTATTATCGTAATTCGATAATAGGGTCATTGCGGTCCGGATTCAAGGAGAATCGGGTTTATCGGCCCGTGGATCCGAAACCGCCCTCTCCGCGTGCGGTCTCATCGAGGTTTTCGACTTCCTGCCAGACAATCCGCGTGACCGGCGCGAGCACCATCTGTCCAATGCGTTCCCCGCGCGAAATGGTGAAGGTCTCGCTGCCATGATTGATCAGGATGACTTTCAGCTCACCGCGATAGTCGCTGTCGATCGTGCCCGGACTGTTGAGACAGGTCAGGCCGTGCTTTGCTGCGAGCCCCGAGCGTGGCCGCATCTGGATTTCAAAGCCCTGCGGGATCGCGACCGACAGGCCGGTGGGCACCATGGTCCGCTCTCCGGGCTTCAGTTCGAACGGCTCGTTTTCGGGATAGGCGGCGCGGACATCCATACCGGCAGCGCCGTCTGTTTCATAAGCAGGCAGCGGCAGGCCGGCGAAGTGAGGAAGAGCCTTAACGGCAACGGTGATATCGGTCATGCGCGCTAATGCGCGGGAGTCGCGATGCGGAGTCAACTCGCATCTGCGGGAAGAAAATGATCAGACGACGAAAAAGTCAGGCGCGGCTTGAGGGAACTGACGGTCGATGACCTGTTCGGGCTGGAAATCGCCGGATGCGGCGTCAATCTGAGCGTCGGCCGGCTGTTCGGCTTCTGCACGGGCATCTGCAAACGAATAGAGGCCGGCCATCGCCAGCGCTATGAATGCAAAGTATCCAACAATCAGTCTCATGGTTTCTTCCATTCGGTCCCCAAGTCTCCATTCTCGCTTGGGGCAGCAAACAAAGTGTTACGGTCCCGGTTACAATGAAGACAGGTGGGACCGGTTCCGAGGCATCAGTCTTCAGAGATAAATGGCCAGAAATATGGAGACACTGGACACAATCAGTGACAGCGCAGCAAGGCGTGTGGAGACGAGAAACCTTCGGCGTTCGTCCTGCAGGTCTGAGAGGACGGATGCGAGGAGCGGGAAGTTCACGCAGTGCCTGTCCTGACCGAGACGGATGTTGAAGAAGTTGACCTTGTCGCCTTCTCCGGTATGCGAGCCGAATTTGGAATTGAAGTGGTAATAGAGCCGCCCGAAGATCAGATCCTCGTCACAGCGAAATTTCCTCGACAGCGCCATGATATCGATCGGCACCCAGATTTTGGCATTCCGCGTCTTGTTCTCATCGGAAAAGTCCGAAAACGCGCCGAGATAGCGCCTGTAAATTTCCCGCAGCAGCCGCTCATCGGTCGGTATCGCCTTTGCCATGCGTTCATCCCCTCGCATGCGTTTAGATGCGGGAGAAACTACACCAGTTTAATGAAAGCCCGAAGGCAAGGGAGCGATAATGCGTTTATTCCGCCGCCAGCTGTTGCCCATCCGGGTTGCCGAGCGCGACCGCGATCCGGTTGGCAAGGTTGCGGGCGACAGTCGTCTTGTCCATTCGAGGCCAGTGTTCGACATTGTCGCGTGTGACGAGAGAGACCTCGTTCTCGGCGCCGCCCATCACATCGCCAGACACATCATTGGCCACGATCCAGTCGCAGCCCTTGCGCTTCATCTTGGCCTGGGCGAGCGCTTCGACGTCATGGGTTTCGGCGGCAAAGCCGATGACCAGGCCGGGGCGGTTTTTGCGTTTCTTCGAGATGGTCGCGAGGATGTCCGGGTTTTCGGCAAGGGAGAGCGCCGGGAGCGTCTTGCCCTCATCTTTCAGCTTCAGCTTCTTGTTCGCCGAAATGGACGGGCGCCAGTCAGCGACCGCGGCTACGGAAATGAAGACGTCGGCTGGAAGGGCGGTCTCGCAGGCCTTCAGCATGTCGCGGGCGGTTTCGACATTCACCATGTCGACGCCCTTCGGCGGCGCAAGCGCGACCGGTCCGGAGACGAGGGTGACCCTTGCGCCTAGACGGGCAACAGCGGCCGCGATGGCATAGCCCTGCTTGCCGGAGGAATGGTTGGAGAGGTAACGCACCGGATCGAGCGGCTCGCGGGTCGGGCCAGCAGTGATCAGAATATGCTGACCTTCTAGTGGCTTCGCGCCATTCTGCGCGGCCAGCTGCTCCTCGACCTCGTCTGCGATGGCGAGCACTTCCGGCAGGCGGCCGGGCCCGAACTCGCCGCAGGCCATGGCACCTTCATCAGGCTCCATGACGGCGACGCCGTCGCGGCGGAGGGTTTCGACATTGCGCCTTGTGGCCGCATGTTCCCACATGCGCACATTCATCGCCGGCACCATCAGGACCGGCTTGTCTGTCGCCATGAGGGTCGTCGAGGCAAGATCATTGGCGTGGCCGTTCGCAGCCTTGGCGAGCAGGTCCGCCGTTGCCGGGCAGACAACGACAAGATCTGCAGAGCGCGACAGCTGGATGTGGCCCATCTCGGCCTCGTCATCGAGACTGAAAAGGTCGGTGTAGCATTTCTCGCCGGACAGGGCCGACACTGAAAGCGGCGTCACGAATTCCGCGCCGGCCTTGGTCAAGATGCAGCGGGATTTCACATCGCGGCGCGCAAGCTCACGGATGAGCTCCAGCGACTTGTAGGCCGCAATACCGCCGCCGATGATTAGAAGAATGCTCTTGTTGCTCATGCAAACAAATCCGTCATTTCAGCGTCCCTCTTACACATAAAGTATTGAGAAATCGAAGACACACCATGGAGAGCTGCTGAAAAAAATTAACCGGGCGTGCGGGGTTTTACCCTGTCACGCCCGGTCCCCTTTAGCCCCGGCAGCGCCTAGTATCGGCGCAGCGGTCCTGTAATGACCTTTGGTCTGAGACCCATACTAAATGGACGAAAGTTCACAGAAGGTTGATGCGAGAGGCTATAGATGGCCGGTCCGGTCGCTGCCCGGCCGGGACCGCCAGCAAGTTCTGGTACGCCGCCATTCATTGAGATGACCTGACCCGGCCGACGCGTGGCGCAGGCCCTATGCGTGGTGACACCTGTGTCGGTCGAGACGAAGGAACAGGGGCGGGTCGGTCCCTCCACACCGCCGCGAAAGACGCGCACGCCAGACACTTCGTCGGCGACGTCACCGAAGGAAATGGATGGCCGGTCCATGGCTGGGGCGCTGATGATGCGCGGGTCGCCCGACGAGGCTTCGCCGACGCGGCGGATGAGCACAGAGGTTTTCAAGGCTGACGCAATCTGGCGCTGCGTATAGCGACCGGCATGGGTGTCGGTTGAAACCTGGCAGCTTGAAGCGGCAGGTCCGCCAGCCAGACTGTCGCTGAAACAGCCGCGCGGATCGGCGCTGGCCGTTGAAGCAAACAGCATTGCTGCGAGGGCTGCGAGGAAACCGAGCTGGATGGTCATTCTGGACTCCGCGAGTTCGCGACAGGGTGGTTGGCGAAACCCTAACACGCTCGTCTGATCGGTGGAGTCGCTTCCCTTGCTACGCGAACTGGCTGATAGTCAGTCCCGCAATGGCTGCAATGGCAATTGTGAGACCGAACCAGGCCCACCATGGCGGCCCGGCGGGCTTTGCCTGGACGGGGCCTGCGTCATTGCTGGTTTCGAGAAAATGCTCGAACCGGTCCATCACATCCGGGAGGCGCTTCAGCCGGTCGGCAATGTCGCGCACACTTCTGGCAGCCAGCTTTGCAGCACCCACAGGGCCGAAATTCTCCGTGATCCAGCTGCTGACCACAGGGTCCGCAGCCTTCCAGATATCGTGAGCCGGATCGATAGCACGGGCGACCCCCTCCACCTGCACCATCGTCTTCTGCAAAAGTACGAGTTCCGGACGCAGGCGCATGCCGAATGTGCGGGTATAGTCCATGAGCTGCAGGAGAATGCGGCCCATTGAGACCTCCTCCGCCGGCTTTCCGTGTATGGGTTCGCCAATTGAACGCAGGGCCTGGGAAAATTCACCCACTGACTGGTTCGCCGGGACGTAGCCCGCTTCAAAGTGAACTTCCGCCACGCGCTGATAATCGCGGCGGATAAAGCCCCAGAGAATTTCGGCGAGGAAACGCCGCTCATTAAAGCCGATGCGGCCAATCAGGCCGAAATCGACCAGCGCGACCTTGTTCTGCGGCGTGATGAGAATGTTGCCCTCATGCATGTCCGCGTGGAAGACGCCATGCCCAATCGCATGCGAGAGAAAGCCGCGCGTAATCGCATTGGCCAGGTCCGGCCGGTTGAGACCGGGCTGTTCGAGGGCTTTCGGGTCCGTTAGCGGAATGCCGTCGACCCAGTCCGTCGTGAGGACGCGCTGCCCGGTTCGGTCCCAGTCCACAGCGGGAATGGTGAACCAGTCGTCCTGCTCGCTGATCGCGCGCATCTGGTCAGCCCCACCCGCTTCAAGGCGAAGGTCGAGCTCTTTTTCCATCGCCGTCGCCACCGTCTCCGTGAAGGCCACCGGCTCAAGCCTGCGACTCTCGACCGACGCCCGCTCGACGGTGCGGGCCGCGCGTTTCATGGCGCGCAGCTCGCGGGCAATGAGCTTTTCCACGCCCGGACGCAGGATCTTGACGGCTTTCATGCCATTCGACGTCTGCAGCTTGTGAACCTGCGCAAGCGAGGCGGCCGCCACAGGTTCGCCAAGCCCCGCGAACAGGCTTTCGGCTTCCTGCGCGCCGAACTCAATTGCAAGCGCCTTGCGTGCCTCCTCCAGGGAAAAGGCCGGTAGTTTGTCCTTCAGGCGGGAGAGATCGGTGGCGACCTCTGCGCCGAACACATCTGGCCGGGTCGCTAGAAACTGGCCAAGCTTGATATAGGCGGGACCGAGCTTTTCCAGGGCACGCGCGAGGCGTTCGCCCTCGCGGCCTCTGGCGCGCCCGCCGAAGAAACGCATGGTGCGTCCGGCAAACCGCGCCGGGAAAGGCATCCGCCCATGATACTCACCCGGAAGGATGACATCGTGGCGAACAAGCGCCGTACCAGCCCTCATCAGCCGGCCATAATCGGAAAGGGCCTTCAGCACACCGCACCGCCCGACCGGTGGAACCCGATGTCGCCAAAGACGTTTTCAATTCCACAATAAGGAGAGTTGATATGTCTGAGAACGCACAGTCCAGCAATGGCGCGCTCTATTTCATCGTTGGGGCCCTTGTGGTTGCCGTCATCGGTTTTGGCATCTGGTACTTTACCGGCCAGCCCGCTGCGAATGGCGGCGGCGAAGCCGACCTGTCCGTCTCGGTGAGTGAAGACGGAATGTCGATGGATACGCCGGACGAATAATCGGTTCATACCGCCCATCCAAAATGGAGCGCAGCAATTCCGCCAGAGAAACTGGTGACAGACACGCTGGAGAATCCAGCGGCTTCCACTTCTTCCCGAAACACTTGCTGTTTCGGGAATTTTCTTATGGATTCGACGAGATATTGATAGCTCTCCCGATCCGAGGCGACGAGTTCGCCGAGCTTCGGGATGACGTTGAAGCTGTATGTGTCGTACATGCGCTGCAGCATCGGCACGGTCATGTGGCTGAACTCAAGGACGGCCAGCCGGCCACCCGTCTTCAGGACGCGGCGGAACTCTGACAAGGCCGCAGACCTGTCAGCAACGTTGCGTATGCCGAATGCGATTGTCACGGCGTCGACGGACCTGTCCTCGAATGGCAAGGCCTGGGCGTCGCCGCAGACCCAGTTGATGCGCCCCTCATAAGCCGCCATGTCCGGGCGGGCGCGGCCAGCATCCAGCATCGCATCATTGATGTCACAGACAACGGCGCTTGCAAGCGCATCACGCCGGCGCCTGCGCCCGGCCCTGTCTGCGCGGTCGATAAAGGCCTTTGCGAGGTCACCTGTCCCGCCAGCCACATCGAGGAGCTTTTCGCCAGGTTGCGGATTCAGCTTGGCGATCGTGTCATGCTTCCACAGGCGGTGAACGCCCGCAGACATGAGATCATTCATCACGTCATAGCGGCTCGCGACCGAGCGGAACACGCCCTTTACGCGCGCCACCTTCTCGTCCGGTGTCACCTCTTCAAAGCCGAAGCTGACGGTCTTTTCTTTTTCTGTCTGGTCTGTCATGCGCGCCAACCATAGTGGCATGAAAATCTAAACACTATATGCGGTTACCATGCCTGAATTACCCGAAGTCGAGACAGTTCGCCGCGGCCTTTCCCCTGTCATGGACGGAAAGACCATTGAGTGGGTCCAGCTCAACCGGCCGGATCTGCGTTTTCCGATGCCTTCCGGCTTTGCAGAGCGCCTGTCCGGCGTGCGGATCGAGCGGCTGGGGCGGCGGGCGAAATTCCTTGTGGCGGAGCTGTCCTCCGGAGAGGCGCTGATCATGCATCTCGGCATGTCGGGCCGATTCACCATCACGGACGGAACACGGCCCGGCGAGTTCCATCATGAGACCGCTCCAGATCCGAAACATGACCATGTCATCTTTCGCATGGAGGGCGCGCAGACGGTTACCTATAACGACCCGCGCCGCTTCGGTTTCATGGAGCTGTGGCCGCTGGTGGACATGGAAGCCTATCCGCGGCTTGCGGGGTTTGGACCGGAGCCGCTGTCCAATGGCTTCTCGCACGCCTGGCTGAATGAAGCGCTGGCCGGCAAGACTGGGCCAATCAAGTCGGTCCTGCTCGACCAGCGCACGATTGCAGGGCTTGGAAACATCTATGTCTGCGAGGCGCTGTACCGCGCAGGCATCAGCCCGAAGCGGCGGGCCAATACGGTGCCGGGCGCGCGGGCCGCGCGACTGACGCAGGCGATCAATGCAGTGATTGCTGAGGCCATCGAAGCGGGCGGCTCATCCATCAGCGACTTCAAGGCGGCGACCGGCGAACTTGGCTATTTCCAGCACAGTTTCAGCGTCTATGACCGCGAAGGCACGCCCTGCAAGACATGCGGTGCCCCGATCAGACGCATCGTCCAATCGGGGCGCTCAAGCTTTTATTGTGGGAGTTGCCAGCGCTAATTCAGTCGGCGCTTCACCGCGGCTTGACCGCGGTGCCCATCTCCGGCGCGCGCATCTTGTCGAAACGGTGGGAGATGGACCCCGCGATCAAGTCGCGGGAAGACGCCTGAAAACCAGGATCAACCATTCCCCCAGAGCTTTTGCCACCAGGGCTTCTTCGGCTTCGGCTCAACATCGATGGAGGAGGCTGAGTAGCCGCCATCGGCCATTTTCTGCTTGATCTCATCCTCGTCCCAGCCAGTCAGCTTGACGAGGTTTTCGGCTTCCCGGTCCCAGCGGTCGACGAGCGTGTCGGCATAGTCGCGGGCTTCCTCGCACTGGTCGAAATCGCCGCGCCATGGATGGCGCAGGACATAGCGACCCTGATAGTTCTGGCGATCTCCAGTGACCTGGAAGGTCAGGTCTTCCGGGAAAGTCTCGCCATCATAGCGCACATGCAGACGCGTCACGAAGACGTCGACAGGTTCAGGCCCACCCCAGCCTGGCCGCGTCTGCGGCTCATTGCCAGCTTCATCGAGCCACATCACGCCAAGCTCGCGAAGCTGCGACCGCGAAAGCGGTTCAGCGGCGCATGGGTCGCACCAGCTCATATCCCAGGCATATTCGGTGAAGACCGCCTTGCCGTCATGCTTGTCGACCTGGTGGGCGAACATGTCCTTATAGAAGTCGCCGAACTCATCCTTCACGAAGATCGGTACATCCATATCGGAGGGGAGTTTCACCGTCTTGTAGTTCAGCGTCTCGACCCGGCCCTTGCGGGTCATCGCGAAGACAAAGAGTTCCTGCTTGCCGTCGGCGTTCACCGTGCCGAGGCGGATCGGCAGCATGAAATCCTCATGCTCATAGGCGACCTGGATGGGCCGCAGGAACGCTGAGCCGTCGTGGCGCTCAAGGTTCACCTTGGCCACGAAGAACTTCATGTCCTGCTTGAGGTAGGAGCCGACGACTTCCTCGGCGCCGTCCGGGATCTTGTAGCCGTTGGCATTGAGCCAGGTGATAAGACCATCAGATTCCTCAGCCGAAAGGATGAGGATATCGTACTCGCCGACTTCATACTCGGCTTCAATAGTGACACCGAGATCCTCGGCCTCTTCCATCGCGACGGGCGCCGGCTCAGGTACAGGGCCCGCAGACATCGCCATCGTCTCGCGATACCGGCGCATATCGCACGGATTCTCGTCATGGTATTCGACAAGGCGAGGCGCTGTGTACTGGTCGAGATGGTCGATCAGCCCCGGATTGGCGACATTGATCTGCTCTTCTTCCGGCACGTCCACCACCGGAATGACCATCGCGAATTCCTCGACATCGCCGCGGAAATTCGAGGCCATGGTGATGACCGTGCGGTCCCCATCGCGCACCAGCGCCACCTTGGAGGCGTCATTGAAGAGATCTGTATCCGCCTTGGCGACAAAGAAGCCGCAAAAGGCTGATGCCGGCGCGCTAAAGGCGAGCGAGCTGAGGCCGAGCATCGCCGCTCCGGCCAGGTGTCTGAGTTTCATGGATGCGTCCCTCCTTGGACTTTGATGGTTTGCCCCACTGGAACCGGTCTGCAGGCAGGACCCGGTCGATAATTGGTGTCAGGAATGAAAGCGCGGCCAGCGCCATGATCGGCGCGGCGAGCACGTTCGGTACAATGATGAACCAGGCCGACAGGATGGCAACGAGCGCCGCGAAGAGAATGCGGCCAATGCGCGAATCCGGCGTTGAGCGCGGATCGGTGATCATGAAAAAGGTGAAGACGAGCAGCGTGCCGGTCGATAGCTGGTGCATCGGGATCGACATTGGGTCGCCCAGCCAGAGCGCGCGGCCAATGAGGATGGCTGCGAAGGTGCCGAAGAAGGCGAGCGCAATGTCGAGACGTTTGGCGCTGGAGAGGACGAGCGCCGCGGCTGCGGCCGCCCAGCCGAGCAGCAAGGGTGCTTGTCCCCACTGGCCGGGGCTCACCCAGACATCGCGGTCAAAGAGGAGACACATCGCAACAATAGCGATGCAGGCCGGGTTGAAGATGTGCTTGCCATTGTAGCGAACGGCGAACTTCAGGCCGATGCCGATAAGCCCGGCCACGAACCACATCCACGGCGCAACAGCACGCATCAGTATGGTCAGCGACAGCGATGTAATAGCCGCCGATTTCCATTCGAACCTTCCGCCAACGATGGCCGTGCCGATGATCTGCGCCGTCATGGTGCCGGCAAGGGCGGACACGAGATGCATCGGCCTGGCGCCATAATCGGTCGTCAGGATCGAGATAAGGAACAGGCCAGAGAGCGCCAGAATCTGCCAGTGGCGCGCATCACGATTGACAGCGCCAAATATCTGGCTGGGAGCGTCCCTCACGTCCATACATGACAGACAATACATGAAAAGCGGGCAAAATGCGGCGCGAAAATGGATTTCGGGAAATCAGGGGCCCACTCGTCCCGCCTGATTACGACAAAGGCGTAATTTCAGCCGGGTGACCTGGCGATCTTTGCCAGATAGGCCCCATAGGGGGAATTTCTCAGCCGCTTCGCCTGATCCAGAAGCTGTTCCTGCCCGATCAGCCCGAGTCGATAGCCGATCTCTTCAAGGCAGGCGATCTTCATGCCCTGGCGCTCTTCGATCGATGCGATGAACTGGGCCGCCTCCAACAAGGAATCGTGTGTTCCCGCATCAAGCCAGGCATAGCCTCGCCCCATCAGATTGGCGCGAAGCGAGCCTTCCTCCAGATAGAGGTTGTTCAGCGCTGTGATTTCCAGTTCGCCCCGCCTGGACGGCTTCAGCGTCTTTGCCTTGGCCGGTGCCGTTTCATCGTAAAAGTAAAGTCCGGTCACGGCATAGCTGGACTTCGGCTTCTTCGGCTTTTCCTCAATGCTGAAGACCTGTCCGTCAGCTTTGAACTCAACCACGCCATAGGCTGTAGGGTCGGCAACCTGATAGGCGAAGATCTCTGCGCCGCTTTCCAGAAGTGTGGCACGCGCCAGCATTTCCGGCAGGCCGTGCCCGTAGAAGATATTGTCGCCAAGGACGAGCGCACACTTGTCACCGTCGAGGAAGCTTTCGCCGACGATCAGCGCATCAGCAAGGCCGCGCGGATGCTCCTGTTCCGCGAAGGAAAATGTGACGCCGAAGTCAGATCCGTCGCCCAGCAGTTTTTCAAAGGCCGCGCGGTCTTCGGGCTTTGTGATCACAAGGATTTCGGTGATCCCGGCCAGCATGAGGACGCTGATCGGATAATAGATCATCGGCTTGTCATAGACCGGCATCAGCTGTTTCGAGATGCTTCGGGTCAGTGGATAGAGCCGCGTGCCATTTCCGCCAGCCAGGACGATACCTTTCAAGATGAGGCCTCCGCCGTCTTTGCTGTCCCCAGCCGCTGGCCCGCCTTGCCCTGATCGACCAGCGCGTGCAACCAGTCTTCATTGTTCATGTACCAGTCGACCGTCTGCGCAAGACCCTGCTCCAGCGTCATGCGGGGCGACCAGCCGAGTTCGCGTTTGATCCTGGAAAAGTCGATTGCATAGCGCCGATCGTGTCCCGGTCGGTCTGCGACGCGTTTGATCAGGTCGGCGCTGGCCGATCCGCGCGTCTCCGGAAGGCGCTCATCGACGAGGGCGCAGACCGTTCTGGCGAGGTCGAGATTGGTCGGCGTATGCCCGCCCCCAATGCAATAGGTTTCGCCAAGCACGCCTTTCTGCGCGACGGTGAGAAGCGCATCGGCATGGTCGTCCACGTAAAGCCAGTCACGCACCTGCTGTCCGTCGCCATAGAGCGGGATGGTTTCCCCGCGCAGCGCTTTCAGGATCACCGTCGGGATGAATTTCTCCGGAAACTGGTGCGGCCCGTAATTGTTCGAGCAATTGGTGATGACGGACGGGAAATCGTAGGTCGAATGCCAGGCGCGAACGAGATGATCAGCCGCCGCTTTCGAAGCCGAATAGGGGGAACTGGGCCTGTAGCGCGAGGTTTCGGTGAAGCCGCCCTTGTCGATTGATCCGAATACTTCATCCGTTGACACCTGGATGAACCTGAACCCTTCAGGTTTGGCCTGCCAGGCGCGACACGCTTCCAGCAAGGTATGAACACCGTTGACATTGGTGCGGATGAAGTCGTCAGAGCCGTCGATTGAACGGTCGACATGCGTTTCGGCTGCAAGGTTGAAGACCACGTCAGGCGCAAAGCTGTCGAGCGCAGCTTTTACGCTCGCCGCATCACAGATATCGGCCTCTACAAACCTGTAATTCGGTTGATCAGCGACCTCTGAAACAGAAGCGAGATTGGCAGCGTAGGTCAGCTTGTCGACATTGAGCACGTGGTGCCCATCCCTGACCGCGCGACGCACCAAGGCTGAGCCGATGAAACCAGCCCCTCCGGTAATCAACAATCTCATCACAAGTCCTCTATGCCGGTCAGGCTGGTGCTGCAATATCAGGTCACGAACCAGACCGCTACAGAAAGGGTGCGAATGCCGTCACCAGATGGTAGAGCATGCTGGCCGGAACGGGTTTGTCGAGCGGATTGCCGTCCTGGTCCAGTTCGTCAATGAGCAGCCCCTGCCCTGCCGGATCAATATAAGCTTTCCTGATGCCATCAAACAGCAGAGCAACGTCCTCATCTGTCGTCACCTGAGGGTGAAGCCTGAGTGCACGCAGCTTTTCCAGCTGCACCCAAAGCCGCTTGTCGGCGTCGGCAACTGCGCCTGTCGCCAGCACTGCATTATGGCAGAACAAGCTGTCTTCCGACCGACCGTCCCGATCAGCCTTGGCGATCAGGCGATGGCGCCAGCTGGAGAGATCGCGTCCTGTCACGGCCTGGAACTGGGAAAGAAGGCTCGCCCATTCATAGTGGTGGCCGGGCTCGAAGAGCAGGCCCCGTTCGCCCGCTGCCGGTTTCCAGTCGGACAGGAAGAACTCACGCAGGATGTCATAGCGTGGCTCGAAGAAAGTGCTTTCGAACAGGACAATAATGTCCCGCGCGCGCTTCAAATGCGCTTCGTCGCCGGTGCCAGCGTGAAGCGCCAGCAGCGCTTCGAGCATATGCATATGCGGATTGGCGCGGCGTTCAGAGGTATGCGCAGAACCTTCCAAATAGCCGCCGACGTCGGGGTCTGTCCAATTTGCCTCGATGTGAGAAAGCGCAGCAAGCGCCATGTCCAGTCCGCGTGAATCGCCCAGAATCCGGTAGGCTGTCGCGCCCGCCAGAATGATGAATGCGTGGTCGTACAGGTCTTCCGAATGGTCTGCGATCCTGCCGTCGGGGCCGATGAGATGCGCCCATCCGCCAGACGGGTTCCGGGCGGCATCGAGCAGATGATCAAGGCCTTTGGAAACAAGGTCGGTGGCGACCTGCGTCCTGTCCCAGCCAAGCTCGACCGCACTGGCGAAACTGAACACCTGACGGGCCGCGACACGTGTACGACGCACAGCGCCCTCAAGCGGGCGGCCGGTGGCATCCACACTTTCGAAAAAGCCGCCATGCCGATCATCCCAGCCCGCCCTGCTCCAGAAATCGAACTGTTCGTACAGGATCGACTTCGCCTGCTCCCGGACGTGTTTCAGGGGGGCAGATGGGGCGCTTGCACGGTCGGCCAGTGTCTTGACGTCCTGCGCCTTGTCCATCGGGCAGACCATGATGTGCCTGTCATTCGCGACGACGATCATATTGCTCAGGCCGGCGGTAAAGATTGGGAGACCTTCGGAGCGGACATAGGAGTCCCGGGTATGGACGAGATGGGCGGCACCTGCAGTGGCATTGCCATCATTGTCACGCGGTGAAAGTTCCCAGAGCGCCTTGTAATCGCCGACATCAGACCAGCCCATATCGACCGGCACGGCGAAAATGGGGCTCACTTTCTCCATGATGGCATAGTCGACGGAGATACTCGGACAGTCAGCGAACGCGCTGGGGTTCAGCGTCACGGTCCGCTCTGCGATACTTTTCACTGGATCCTTTGGCAAGGCGGACGTCACTGCGGCGAATATTTCCGGCGCATGAGCCTTGAACGCCTGAATCATTGCGTCTGCACGGAACAGGAAAATTCCGGCGTTCCAGACATAGCGGCCAGTTTCGAGATAGGCGGCGGCTGTCGCTTCATCAGGCTTTTCAACAAAGCGGCGGGCCTTTCGCGTGCGCCCGGTGCCGTCCTCCAGTTCGATATAGCCATAGCCGGTGGCCGGAAAGCTGGGCTCGATACCGAATGTGACCAGATGGCCTTCTTCGGCACGGTCGAGGCCGGCAGCAACAGCGTCGTGGAGCCGGTCGGGATAGGCGATATGGTGGTCCGCAGGAAGGATCAGGAGATAGTCATCAGGCCGGTGCACGAGCGCGGCGGCGATCACGGCGGCAGCGGAATTGCGCCCGAAAGGCTCCAGCAGGAGACGCGCTGCAGGCAGGTGTTCGCGAAGCATCCCTTCGTGGCGTTCAGCCCCGATGGCAAGCAGGGGGCCGAATGAAACACCGCGCACCGACGACGCCCCAACGCGTTCTGCCGTCTGGGTGAGCATAGAGGTTTCGCCATGCAGGGTCAGGAATTGTTTCGGTGTGTCCTTGTTGGACAAGGGCCACAAACGGGTCCCTCCACCGCCACAAAGTATGACTGGCCGCACAATCCTGTCAGGCAAGTTCAGTCCCCTTCCACTCATCCATCACATGTCTTCGCCGAAACGTCGACAGGCTTCCGGTCCGTTCGATTGCCGGGGACCGCCGGTCATTGGCGCGAGCCGCCAACCAAGGTCAACCCTCTTCGCCCCCTCAAGCGCCGTGAATTTAGTGTTGACGCTCCACCAAGCGACAGCCAAGCAGGCCCCATGCCAAAATTGAACGTCACCCGTTTTCAGATTGAAGGCCCTGCCCTGGTGGAACCTCCCGTGCACGGCGACGAGCGCGGCTGGTTCTGCGAAACATGGAACAGGGCCGACTGGCTGGATGCCGGCTTGCCTGACGTGGACTGGGTCCAGGACAATCAGGCCTTTTCTGCTGCGCCCGCAACCACGCGCGGCCTGCATTTCCAGGCACCGCCGCATGCACAAGCCAAGCTGATCCGCGTTCTGCGCGGCAGGATTTTCGATGCGATCGTGGATCTGCGCGTCGGCTCGCCAACCTATGGCAAGGCCATGCATGTGGAGCTTTCGGGCAAGTCTCCGGCCGCCTTCTTTGTCCCTGTCGGCTTCGCTCATGGCTACCAGACGCTGGCGACCGATACGATGGTCACCTACAAGGTATCGGCCCATTATGCGCCCGCCAGCGAAGGTGGCCTTCTATGGTCCGGGATCGGACCGAATATCCCCTGGCCCATGCCTGAAGGCGTGGTGATGTCTGGCCGCGACTTCACCTGGCCCACGCTCGGCGATCTCCAGTCACCTTTCCGGTATGGCGACACATGAACGCGCCCCGCATTCTTGTGACAGGCGGCCAGGGCAAGCTTGGCGGAGCGCTGGCGCGGCTCGGTTGCGACGCGCTGCCGCGAACCCGTCTGGACATTACCCAGCCGGCCCAGATCGCCGCTGTCCTGAATGAGCGCCGACCGGACGTGGTCATCAACACAGCGTCGTACACAGCTGTAGATGCCGCCGAGAGCCATGAGGATGACGCACGCGCAATCAATGCTGCCGGCGCGGCCAATCTCGCCACCCTGTGTGCCAGTTCGGACATTCCTCTGATCCACATCTCGACAGACATGGTGTTCGGCGACGGCGATCCGGAAAAGCCGCTCGACGAAGGCAGCTGGGCGGCGCCTGAATCAGTCTATGGCGCAACCAAACTCGAAGGAGAGACAATGGTCCGCTCCGCCGGTGGGCGGCACACCGTCTGCCGGGTGAGCTGGCTATTCGGCGATGATTGCGTGAGCTTTGCGAGCAAGATGCTGGAACTTGCCGCAAAACGGGACACGCTCAGCATCGTCACCGATGAAATCGGTCGCCCGACGCCGATTGATGATCTTGCGGCCCACCTTGTCAAGCTGGCTGAGTTGATGGTGGCCGGGAAAGAAACCCCGCCACTCCTGCATCTTGGGCCAGGGCCGGTGGTGAGTCGGTTTGGCTGGGCGCAAGAAATCTTCATGGCGTCTGCAGACGCCGGCGGGCCAGCCCCAGAGCTTAAAGAGGCAAAGGCAGACGATTTCCGCTACCCTGCCAGACGTCCGAGGGGTGTTGTGCTCGATACAAGTCTGGCTGACAGGCTTCTCGGCGCAATGCCGGACTGGCGGCCCGCAAATGTGCGAGCCGTCAAATCCTTGCTGAAAACCTAGCCGAGGGCGGCTTCGTAGATTTTCTCGTAATCGGCCTGCGTCGCCGGTTTGGCGTTGCCCATATGGGCAAGGTCCGCCAGCGCGTATTCGACGACGCCCGGTCCGTCTGAAGCGTCGAGGCCGATTTCCTTGAGAGTGCTCGGTATGCCGAGATCCTGATTGAGCGTCTCGATGGCTTCGGCGAGGTCTGCGCCTTCTCCAAGCCCCATGGCAAAACGCAGGCGTTCATACTTCTTGTCGGCAGCGCCTTCATTGAAACGCAGCAGGTGCGGCAGGAAGATCGCATTGAGCGTACCGTGATGGAGCTTCTTCTCGTGCAGACGCCCTGCGGCGTGAGACAATGCATGGACCGAACCCAGCCCCTTCACGAAGGCAAGCGCACCTTCATAGGACGCCATCATCATGTGCCAGCGCGCTTCAAGGTCGGAGCCATCGGCCACGGCGCGGCGGAGCCAGCCATCGCCAACGGCACGGGTCAGGCCGTCATAGCCGATCCCCTCGGCTGGCGGGTTGGAGGAAGGAACCAGCACCGCCTCGATACAATGGGTGACAGCGTCCATGCCGGTTGCTGCCGTCATCATCTTTGGCAGGCCGAGCGTCAGTTCCGGATCGCAGATAGCCACGGGCGGAATGAGGTTTGGCGCAGCGAAGGTTTCCTTGCGACCATTGTTCATGGTGACAATCATGCCAACCGAGACTTCCGAGCCCGTACCCGCGGTGGTCGGGATTGCGATGACGGGTGGCAGCTTGCCGATAAATTTCGACCCGCCGGACATGGCGGCGTATTTTTCCAGCGTTCCGCCATGCGAGGCCAGCAGCGCAACGGCCTTTGAAAGGTCCATGCTCGAGCCACCGCCAAGCGCGATGACGCTGTCGGCACCGGACTGCTTGTAGAGGTCCGCAACTTCGATGACCTGGTTCTCGGTCGGGTTTGCAACCGTGTCCGAGAACACGCCCGCCGGCTCTCCGCCAAGCGCTTCAAGGACCTTGTCGAGAATACCCACGGCCTTGATGCCCGGATCGGTAATCACGAAGGGCTTCGACGCCCCTTGCCCGCCCAGCGCTTTCGGCAGCCGCTTCAGCGCGCCATTGTCGAAGAAGCAGGTGTTCATGAATGTCAGTACGGGCATCGCGGTCTCGCTATCGGGTCAGGTTAATCGGCTATCGCCAACTAGACTGAGCAGCAGGCAGTTTGCAAGCGCAGACGCCGCGTCATTCTGGCCTTGTGGTCACTGCGCCAATCCGTTTCTGTGTGGCCGACACGCCAGAATGGAGCCCCCATGTCCTCACCTCTCAAGATCGGAATCCTGGGCGCGGCCCGCATTGCACCAAAGGCTGTATGCGACCCGGCGCGCGTCGTCTCCGGCGTCACGGTTGCCGGCCTTGCCGCTCGCAACAAGGACCGGGCGCAGGCCTTTGCCGCGAAACATGGCGTGGACACGGTCTACCCGTCCTATGAGGCACTGATCACCAGCCCGGAGATCGATCTCGTTTACAATCCTCTGCCGATCAATTTGCATGCTGAATGGAGTATTCGCGCGCTTGAGGCCGGCAAGCATGTGTTGTGCGAGAAGCCATTTGCGATGAATCTGGATGAGGCCAAGGCCATGCAGGCCGCTGCCGACAGGAGCGGCAAGCGGCTGATCGAGGCCTTCCACTATCGCTACCACCCGGCTTTCGCGACCTGCATGAACTGGCTGCAGGAAGGCAGGATCGGCGAGGTCACGCGCATCGATGCAGACTTCAGCGTCGAGATCCGCGACAGCGATGAAGAAATCCGCCAGCTGCCTGAAACAGGCGGCGGCGCGATGATGGACCTTGGCTGCTATCCCCTGAGCTGGGCGCTGAACCTGCTTGGACCAGACCTGAAAGTTGTGGATGCAAAAGCCCAGATAACAAGACGCGGCGTTGATGAGACATTGGAGGCGCGTCTGAAGTGCGGTGATGCGTGGATCCACCTCACCACAAACATGGCCAAGGACACGGCTTTCAATGCCGAGATGACCATCGCCGGGACGGACGGCCTCATCCATTTCATGAACCCGCTCGCCCCCCACAATGGCGGAAGCGTCAGCCTGCGGCGTGCGGATGGCAGCGAAGTAGACCAGTTCCGACCCGTGAGCGCGATCTCAACCTATACCTGGCAGCTTGCTGCAATCGCCGATGCGCTGAACTCCGGCCAGCCACTGGCAACGGAAGGGCAGGTCATTCTCGACCAGCAGGCGCGTCTCGACACGATCTATGAGGCAGCTGGTTTGCGCCACCTTCGTTACCGCTAGCTGGCGCTGCTTGTTGACAGTGCGGCCATGTTTGGGCCGATAGTCCTGCAGTTGAGATTTCAAAGAATGCGAGGCCACCCTCCGTGACCCACCCCATCCTGTCTGTCCGAGACCTGAAGATCGACTTCGATACGCCGGACGGCACGGTTCACGCGGTGAAAGGCACCACCTTCGACGTGGCGCCTGGCGAATGTCTTGGCATTGTCGGCGAGTCCGGGTCGGGCAAGAGCCAGTCGGCCCTCGCCGCCATGGGCCTGATCGCCGACAACGGAACGGTGACAGGCTCCATCAGGTTTAACGGCACCGAGATGGTCGGCGCGAAAGCGAGCACACTGCGCAAGATCCGCGGCGCCGAAATGTCGATGATCTTCCAGGATCCGCTGACATCGCTGACGCCTCATCTCACTGTTGGTGCGCAGATGCGCGAAGTGCTGGCCCTGCACAAGGACATGAAAGGCGAGGAAGCGACCAAGCGCTGCGTCGACTGGCTGGAGCAGGTGCGCATACCGGAAGCGCGCCGCCGCCTCGACCAGTTCCCGCATGAGCTTTCTGGCGGCATGCGCCAGCGGGTGATGGTTGCGATTGCCATGCTGTGCGGGCCGAAACTGCTGCTCGCGGACGAGCCCACCACGGCGCTCGATGTGACCGTGCAGGCCCAGGTTCTCGACCTGATGGACGACCTGAAACGCGACACGGACACCGGCATCGTGCTGATCACCCATGATATGGGTGTCGTCGCCCGCATGTGTGACCGCGTCGTCGTCATGAAGCATGGCGAGATTGTCGAGACCGGAACGAATGACGAGATCTTCTACAATCCGCAACACGACTACACGAAGATGCTGCTGAACGCGGTTCCACGCATCGACCAGCCGAACCGCGAAGGCCGCCCGAAGCTTGGGCCTGAGCCTGCCGCAAGCGTTGAGCCGCTGGTCGAGGCCCGCGACGTGAAAGTGCAATTCCCGATCAATGTCGGCGGTGGGCTTTTCGGCAAGACGAAGATGCTGAAGGCCGTCGATGGCGTGTCTTTCGACCTGCGCCCCGGCGAGACGCTAGGCGTTGTTGGCGAATCCGGTTGCGGCAAGTCCACGCTGGCGCGCGCCGTGCTGAAGCTCGTACCATCTACAGCGGGCACCGTTGCCTTTATGGGCCGCGACATCACGCAGGCTGATCGCAAGACGATGAACGGCATGCGCGACGACCTACAGATCGTCTTCCAGGACCCCCTCGCCTCGCTCGACCCGCGCATGACGATCGGCCAGTCCATCGCCGAGCCGCTGACGGTCCACAAGCCTGAACTCGACAAGGCGGCGCGCGAGAAAATGGTGCGGGACTTCCTGCCGCGCGTCGGGCTCGACCCGGCGCTAATCAACCGCTATCCGCACGAACTGTCCGGCGGCCAGAACCAGCGGGTCGGCATTGCCCGTGCCATGATCCTGCGACCCAAGCTGCTGATCTGTGACGAGGCGGTGTCCGCGCTTGATGTGTCCGTTCAGGCACAGGTCGTGGACCTGCTCATCGACCTGCAGAAAGAGTTCGGCCTCGCCATGATCTTCATCAGCCACGACCTTTCCGTTGTGCGCGAAGTGAGCCACCGGGTGATGGTGCTCTATCTCGGCAAGGTCGTCGAAATTGCTGACCGGACGGCAATTTATGAGGATGCGCGCCATCCCTACACCAAGGCGCTCATCTCCGCTGTGCCGACGCCCGACCCCAGACTGGAACGCGAACGCGAGCGCGTAAAACTGAAGGGCGACCTGCCCTCCCCGCTCGACAGCCGCGCGCCGCTGCGTTTCATGAAATCCGTGATCGTGGATGATCCCGATGCCGAGCAGTACAATCCGAAGCTCATCGAAGTCGCTCCCGGCCATCTTGTGGCCGAGCACGACGCTTATGCGGATGTTCCGGCACTGAAAGCGAAAGAGGCTGTGGACGCCTAGCACCCCACCCCGACCCTCCCCATCCTTCGACAAATTCAGGATGAGGGGGAGGGGACAACAACTGCAACTGTATTGCTTGATCGCCCGCCAGTGGTTCGACTTCGCTCACCATGTCGGGCTATTTCTGACATCGCATAAGGCCGACATGGTGAGCGAAGTCGAACCAGGAGGCCGCTGGCATACTGTCAGCATCCTGGCACAACGCTTCCCCCTCCCCTCTGGGGAGGGCCCAAGGTGAAGTCTTAAGCGTTCACGATACTGTGGATGGCCTTGAGGTCTGCGAGCAATGCCTCTGCCCCATCAAGCGGCAGGCAACTTGGGCCGTCGCAAAGGGCCTTGTCAGGGTCCGGGTGGAATTCGAGGAAGACGCCGTCTGCGCCAGCAGCAACCGCTGACTTGGCAATAATCGGTACGCCTTCACGGCGGCCACCTGTTGAACCGCCGGCTGTGCGCGGGTCTGCGCCCGGCAGTTGCACGGCGTGGGTCGCGTCAATCGTAACCGGCACACCAAGCGCTTTCATGGCCGGGATACTCAGCATGTCGACGACAAGGTTATTGTAGCCGAAGCTTGCGCCGCGTTCGCACAGGATGGTCGGATTGTCCGGGCCCGTCACTTCGCCAATCTTGCTGACGATATTCTTGCAGTCCCATGGCGCAAGGAATTGAGCCTTTTTCACATGCAGCCAGCCGCCCGTTTTCATCACCGCTTCGGCGCCCGCGACCACAAGATCCGTCTGGCGCACGAGGAAGGCCGGGACCTGGATGATCTCTGCAACATCAGCGACCAGCTGCGCCTGTTCGGCAGTGTGGTAGTCGGTGATGACCGGCACGCCGAGCTCAGCCTTCACGTCGGCCAGGATTCTGAGGCCCTCATCGAGGCCAGGCCCGCGATAGGACGTGATGGACGAACGGTTCGCCTTGTCGAAACTTGCCTTGAATATGTAGGGCAAGTCGAGGCGCTCACAGACCGCTTTCAGCTGCTCGCATATCCGCATTGCGAGGTCACGGCTCTCCAGCACATTCATCCCCGCCATGACGACCAGCTTCTCGCCCGTTCCGATATGAAGATCATGGGCAGCAAGGCTGAGGCGGGTCATGGTGCGGGTCCTGTCATTGCGTCGCATGCCGGATAGACAACCCGCCCGCGCAGAGCAAGCCCGCTTGAGTGCATGGCTGAAATAGCGTCTCGCCGCTTGCCCTCTCATTCAGGGCTGAATAGGAGGGGCGAGCGCGATTTGACAGGATGGCCAGACAATGAGTGAAAAGCTGCCGATAAGCCTTGAGGATGTGAAGGATGCTGCCCGGATTCTTGAAGGGCAGATTGAGCGCACGCCCATGCGCCGCTCGCGCACACTCTCGGCGATCACCGGCGCTGAAGTCTGGGTGAAGTTTGAGAACCTCCAGTTCACCGCCGCCTTCAAGGAGCGCGGCGCTCTGAACAAGCTGGCCCGGCTGACTGAGGACGAGAAAAAAGTCGGCGTGATCGCCGCCTCGGCCGGCAATCATGCGCAGGGCGTGGCCTTTCATGGCCGCCGACTCGGGATTCCGGTGACCATTGCCATGCCCGTCACGACCCCGTTCAACAAGGTCGAGCATACGCGCGCCTTCGGAGCCCGCGTCCTGCTTGAAGGCACAACGTTCGACGAGGCCAAGGAGCATGCTGAACTCGTCCGCCAGCGCGAGGGCCTGACCTGGATTCACCCTTTCGACGACCCGCTGATCATGGCCGGCCAGGGGACAGCGGCACTGGAAATGTTCGAAGATGTGCCTGATCTCGACATGCTGGTTGTGCCTATTGGCGGCGGCGGCCTGATCTCGGGCATGGCAACCGTTGCCAAGGCGCACAATCCAGCCATCAAGGTCATCGGCGTGCAGGCCGCGATGTATCCGAGCATGCATTCGGCGATCAAGGGCGGTCAGCCGGCAAAAGGCGGCGCATCGATTGCCGAAGGTATCTCCGTCAAACAGCCGGGGCACCTGACCAAAGAGGTCGTGCAGGCGCTGGTCGATGACATTGTGCTCGTCGAGGAAGAGCATATCGAGCGGGCTATCACGCTTTTTGTGGACGTCGAGAAGACGGTCGCAGAAGGAGCCGGGGCAGCCGGCCTTGCCGCCCTGCTTGCGCACCCCTCGAAATTTGCCGGCAAGAAGATCGGCCTCATCCTGTGCGGCGGAAATATCGATACTCGCCTGCTGGCCTCCGTCCTGACGCGCGCGCTGGTGCGTGAGAAACGCCTCGCCAATATCCGTATCATTGGCGACGACCGGCCGGGCCTTCTGGCGCTCGTCTCCAAGATCATCGGCGATAATGGCGCCAATATCATGGAAGTCGCGCACAACAGGATTGCGCTCGACGTGCCGGCAAAAGGCGCAGAGTTCGACATTCTCATGGAAACGCGCGATGCCCAGCACACGCAGGAAATCATCGATGCGCTGGCACAGGCAGGCTATCCGCCGCGGCAGAACTAGCCTGCAATGACCCGGTGACTTGAAACCTCACTGCGCCTAGTTTGCTGGCTGAACCCTGATATCCCCAACAGGAGCCAGAACAGCCATGCTGAAATATCTCGTCGCCCCACTTCTTGCGCTTGGGCTTTCCAGCTGCGGGGGCCCGTCCTCATCGACGGACTTTGACGCATTCTTCCCGTGGAACCCTGACATGGAAGGCCTGGAGACGACCGAGTCCGGCATCCAGTACTACGTCGTCAAGGAAGGGCCGGAGGATGGTGCGTCGCCAACACTCGAGAACACGGTGCAGGTCTTCTATGACGGCCGCCTGACCGACGGCACGCCATTTGACGGCAATTTCGGAACAGGCCGCCCCGCCATGTTCGGCGTGACGCAGGTCATTCCCGGCTGGACGCAGGGCCTGCAGCTCATGTCGGAAGGCGATGAGTATATCTTCTTCATTCCGAGCGAGCTTGGCTACGGTCAGACCCCGCGGCCGGGCAGCGTCATCAAACCGGGCGATGATCTGGTTTTCCGCGTCGAGCTGATGAAAGTCTTCCAGCCCAAGCCCGCAGATGAGGCAGCATGGAATGAGTACACCCCGTGGGACTCCTCTCGCGAAGGTGTACAGTCTACCGATTCCGGCCTCGAATATGTCGTTCTGGAGTCCGGAAGCGCTGATGGGAAAACGCCCCAGCCTTCAGACACGGTCGTGGTCCTATATGAGGGCCGATTTGCCGAGACGGGAGAAGTCTTCGACAGTGCCTATCAGCGTGGCGCTCCGGCACAGTTCCAGGCCAATGGCGTTATTCCGGGCTGGCAGGAAGCGCTGTCCATGATGCGTCCGGGCGACCGCTGGCTGGTCCACATCCCGTCCGACCTCGCCTATGGAGCGCGCGGACACCCGGCAGGCATCGCGCCCAACACCGATCTCAATTTCGAAGTTGAGTTGATTGATGTGCTCACCACGGAATAAGGTCATCTGAAAGAGGACTGATGGTGGAGTGAGGGGCTCGGCATGATGGGTGGAATCCGTTCTTCGGGACTATGGGTCGCGGGACTGGCGATGGGCCTGCTGGCTGGCTGCGAGACCTTGCCGCAAGTCCCAACGCCTGGGTCTGGCGGGTCTTCGAATGCCTGCCCTGACATCAGGCCCGGCTCAGGCCCCTTCCTCCCGCCCTTTCCATCCAGCTGCGCCGATGTCCGCACAAGCGAGAGTGGCATCCAGTGGATTGAGCTGACCGAAGGCCCGGATGGCAAGGGCTCGCCAGAGGCCAACGCCACCGTGATCGTAGCGTATGAAGGCTATCTTGCGAGCGATGGCACGCGGATCGACAGCTCCTATGCGCGCGGGGAGCCCGCGGTTTTCAATGTCGAGGAAGTCATCGAGGGCTGGACCGAAACGCTGAAGCGCATGACCCCCGGTGATGAGTGGATCGTGCTCATCCCGTATCAGCTCGCCTATGGCGCCGAAGGCCGCGGTGACACCATTCCGCCGCGTAGCGATCTTGTCTTCAAGATCCGTCTGGACGGCTTTCTCAATCCAGATGAGATGGAAGAGGCTCAGCAACAGCCTGCATCTGCAGGTGCATCGGAGGCCCTATGGGACGAATTCCTGCCCTGGGATGCCTCACGCGACGGGGTTGTGAAACTCAAATCCGGACTTTCCTATTTCGAGATCGAGCCGGGCGATGCCTCTGCCGGGAAGATCTACGCCAAGGACACGGTTGCGATTGATTATGAGGCGCGCCTGGAAGAGACCGGCACCGTCATCGGCTCGACCTGGTCGCAGGAGACGCCCCTTATTGTGCAGGCTGGCGACATGATTCCGGGCTTTGCGCAGATGATCAGCCTGATGAAACCCGGCGCCGTCTGGATCGGCAGGGTGCCGGCCAGGATTGGCTATGGCAAAGAAGGTCTCGGCGATGTCATTCCGCCAGACGCCGACCTCATCTACCTGGTCAATCTGATTGCGGTTAATCCATAGCGCGACAGCGACCTCGCCGCGATCTGCCTGTGGCGGCACCGCACAAAATCAGTCTATGTCAGACCCGAATTTTTCGATCAGAAGCTCACACATTTCGCGAACCGCGCCGCGGCCACCCGGCTTGCTGAGGATGTAGCCCGCCGATTTCAGAACCGGCTGAAACGCATCTGATGGCGCCACAGCAAGGCCGACCAGCGGGAAGAGTGGCAGGTCGTTCAGATCGTTTCCGATGAACACAATTTCCGACATCGGGATGCCGGCTTCTTTCGACCATGCAGTGACATTGGCGACCTTGTCTTCCAGCCCCTGAACACACCTTACTTTGAGTTTTTTGCAACGCGCCGCAACGACCGGATTTGTTTCCTTCGAAACGACCGAGACATGGATGTCCGTCAGCTTTTTCAGGCGCTCGATCCCCATGCCGTCAGACCGGCTCACGGACACCGCTTCCTTTCCATTCTGGTCGACGATCGCCAGATCGTCGGTCAGCACACCATCGAAATCGAGAAGCAGGGCTGAAACCTTGTCCGGCAGGACATCGATCCCCTGTCGGGTTTCCAGGCTGCCGGCAATCTCATGCGCAATCTGCAGGTCGAGCGGTTCGTCGATTTCCATCGCGCTGGCATTGTCGACCACATAGTGGGCAACCTTTCCGAAGAAGCGGTGCCGGGCCGCCTTGAATCCCTCCGCTTTCATGACATACGCACCACCGGTCTCCAGAAAGACAGGGTCGCGGTCCTGGCGTCGGGGCCTGTGGTCTTTCCTGTGCCCGACGGGCTGGACGCCGTCATCTGATGGCGACCAGAGAAAGCCATGGAAGGATGTGACTGTCAGGCCGCAGTCTGCGCCTTCATCCGTCATGGCGCTCAACAGACCGTCAAGGTCCGCGGTGCGCAGGAAGGGCGAGGTGCATTGAATGAAGACGACGCGGTCCAGCGTCACGCCGCCTGCTTCGATTTCGTCGATGGCGTGCAGGAGCGCCGATTCCGAACTTGCCGTATCATTTGCCAGTTCAGCCGGCCGTCTGATCGTCCGGGCGCCGCAGCGCTCGGCTTCGGCAAGTATCGCCTCATCATCGGACGTCACATAAACCTGCGTGATAAGCTCAGATCCTCTGGCCGCCTCCACAGCCCTTTGAAGCAATGACCGGCCATTGATCTGTTTGAGGTTCTTTCCGGGAATACCCTTTGATCCCCCCCTGGCCGGGATAATTGCGACTGTTTCCACTGTGTTCGTCCCGTTTTCTGTTCGCGCTCATCTCCAATATCACCCGGCCACAACGGGTCCGGGCAGGAGCTTGCTGATCCTGTCAATCGGCGAATAACCGACCGTATCCGGCGTCCACTATACTGAGTGGGCCCTCCAAGCAACGACAGGTCGATTGTCCATGACACCAAACCTCAACCTTCCCTACCTCCTGCAGAACCAGGCCCAGAAACACGTTACGCTGAACGAAAGTCTCAGATTCCTCGACCAGCTCGTCCAGTCGAGCTGCGAAGCCATGCTGACCGCCCCGCCAGCCAGTCCGGTCAATGGCAACTGCTTCATTGTTCTCAGCCCTGCAACGGATGAATGGGCAGGCCATGAGAATGCGATCGCGGGATGGTATGATGGGGCATGGCAATTTGCTGCCCCGCAACCAGGCTGGCGGACATTCGTTCGCAGCGACAGTCGTGTCCGGTACTGGTCGGGGACGAGTTGGGACACGCTGGTGTCAGCTGACGGGCAGGTTGACCAGATTGGTGTAAACACTTCGGCAGATGCTACCAACAGGCTGGCCGTGTCATCTGCGGCAACGCTTTTCAGCCATGAAGGCAGCGATCACCGCGTCATGGTCAACAAGGCTGCGCCCCTCGATTCCGCCAGTCTTGTCTTTCAGGAAAATTTCAGTGCGCGTGCTGAAATCGGCCTTTTGGGCGACGATGTTCTTGGCGTGAAGGTCAGCCAGGATGGCACGTCGTGGCGTCAGGCACTGGCGATCACACCGTCGACTGGCGAAACGCGGGTAACCGGCATCCAGTCAGCGGAAATTTTACTCGACGATGATACCGCCGTGCTGGTCACCCCGCCTTCAGCGAGCGGCATGATGGCCATCACGCTCTATTCTGAAACTTTCCCCCAGGTGCCGGTGTCCGGGATTGTCTGTTTCGATGCCGGCACCACGCCATCCATCGCAATCCTTGCAAATGGCGGCAAGCTGGGCGGCTATCCCAACCAGGCCCTGAGCGGCACAACTGGCGCAGATACGCAGCTCAATATCGGCACGGTGAGCGGGGGGATATGGATTGAGAACAGGTTTGGCTCTTCTCAGAGCTTTCGCTATTTCTTCTTCTGCTAGACTCCGGCCCGGTCCTTCAAACCGAGCACCCGGCGAAGCTGCGCCCTGAGCGAGATCTTCTCGAGGCCGTCTTCGAACATGTCGGCCTGCGCCAGTAGCGTTCCCAGTCCCGGCTTGCCGCTGCGCACGTCCTGCCGGACATATTCGTTGATCAAACGGGTCCGCATGGCCTGGTGCAGATCTCGCTTCGCGGTAATCGTGTTGGCTTCCTCGCCAGCGCTTTCAGGCCTCACATGCTGGAATGCGAGCGTGTCAGCCACCTGTGCCAGGTCACCCTGCATCATCAGGCGAAGATTAAAATCCCAGTCGCCCAGGACTGGCAGGTGTTCCGCGAACCCACCGGCGGCTTTCCAGGCCGAAACCCTGAACAGCAGTGCGATAGGGGGAAACCGGTTGCGCACAGCCAGGCGCGGAAGCGTCAACGGACCCGCTTCATTTGTCTTCGAACTCCCCTTTGGGGTGATCGCTCCATCCGAGACTTCTTCTTCTATCTCACTCCAGCGACAGACAGCCCCTGCAAGCGTTTCATCCGATGCCAGCGCCTGCGTCATCACGGCGAGAAAATCGGTTGACCAGGTATCATCGTCATCATGGATCGCGGCGTACTCAGCGGCCCTGCCTGCGGCGGAGTTCATCCCGATATTGCCAGCGGCCTCCATGCCAACATTCGACTCAAGGTGAATGACTTCACAAGAGCATTCGGAAGAGATTGCTCCGACGATGGCATCCACCGGGTCACGCTCACCGCCATCATTGACCACGACCCATGACAGGTCCTGATACTGCTGGCTCATGACGCTTTCGGCAGCCCGTTTCAGAAATTGCGGCCGGTTTCGCGTCCGCGTGACCACCACTGTTTGTTTTGAAGCCATGAAGTCCAGCCCCGTGAAAGCGACAAGGCTGAAAGCAATGCGCAAACCCCGGCTGGATTGTCAAACGTGGCGAACATTATTCACTTTGCAGCTGGCCTGACCTCAATGCGACAGGTAACGTCGCGCGCTTATGCCAGCCGAAGATATGCACCCGACCTACATCGCCATGTGCGAGTCGAAGACCCATGCGGCAATGCTCGACGTGCTCGTCAACCGGGACGGCATTGCGATCGAACACATTCTGACCACCGGAACCTTCGAACAACTCGGGGCGGTGAATGTGCCGGTGACAGCCTTGCCATCGATGGAGGCCAATACGCCGGAGAAGGCCTGGGCCCTGGCACAGGAAACGACCCGGTCTCTTCTGTCTTCTCATCGCCTGTTGCAATTCCAGGATCAGGGGTGGCTGGCGCAGGCTGTCAGCATGGCCGCGCAGTCGGCCGGTACACACCGGACAATTCTGCAGGATGGCTATCTGAGCTTTGACATCGCACGGTCGGTGGGTGCTCGGCGCCATACCTGGCCGATATCATCGCGCATGGACAGGATTGACCCGGCGACGCCTCGCCCTCGCTTGCGCTCGCGCCTGAACAGGCTTCTCTACCGCAATCACCATTTTGGCATCACCCGTCCAGACACGATGCTTGTCTTTGGAGCCGCCATGAAAACGCGGATGATTAGGCAATGGCGGATCGACGCAGGCCGTATCCATGTGACGGGGCCCCTGCTTCGCCCGAAACGCGTCCCCGAACGCCCCAACACGCCACAGGCGAACACGGCGCTCAGAGTGCTGTTTCTCGACCAGTGCTTTTTGCGCTACGGCCGGATGAGCCCGACGAACTGGGGAATGAAATACCTGCCTCTGATACAATCGCTCCGGCCTCATGACCTGACTGTCAAATTGCACCCTGCACAGCCCCGGGACCTGGCGGATGATGTCATCGAGGCGGCCGGTCCAACGGCACATATCATGGGCCGGGAGCTTCTGTCCGATCTGTCCGGCCAGGATTTTGATGTTGCGGTAACGGTCTCATCCACGAGCTTTCTGTCCTGTATCGCCGCCGGCATACCCGTCATATTCTGCGACTGCGGGGCATTGGATGTCATGCCTGACATCGCCCACCCCTCCATCCGGAACTGCGCATCGCCTGGCGAGGTCTCACACCTTCTGGAAGCCATGGCCCGAACGCGAACTTTCCAGCCAAACGCGGGAGGAGACCCTTTAGAAGCTCATATCGCCCTCGCCGCTGATTGCACGCCGTCCACAGTGCTCAAGAAAGTCTGAATGACGGCACTGTAAGGTTGCACCCATTAGGCGAATTGGCTAACGACGTCTGGTTCACATTACCCAACGGAGTGCAGTATGAAACCGCCAAAAGTCATTGCCGAGATCGGCTGCAACCACAAAGGCGACATGAAAATCGCCAAGGAAATGATCTCCATTGCGAAGGCCTTCTGCCAGGCTGACTTCGTGAAGTTTCAGAAGCGCAACAACAAGGAATTGCTGCCTGCGGATCAGTACAATGCACCGCACCCGGTTCCATCCAATTCCTATGGTGACACCTATGGTGCTCACCGCGAATACCTCGAATTCTCCGTCGACCAGCACAAGGAGCTGATGGAGTATTGCGACGAGACCGGTATCGGATATTCAACATCCGTCTGGGACGTCACATCGGCGCGCGAAATGGCCTCGCTGCAGCCTGAATTCCTGAAAGTTCCGTCAGCATCCAACCTGCACTTCGAAATGCTTGGCGTGCTCTGCGACGAGTTCGAAGGCAAGATTCAGCTTTCCCTCGGCATGACCACGCAGAAGGAAGAAGAGGAAATCGTCCAGTTCTTCGAGAAGAAGGGCCGCAACAAGGACCTGCTGCTGTATGCATGCACATCCGGCTATCCGGTCCCGGCCGAGCAGTCGGCGCTCCTCGAAATCACCCGCCTGAAGCAGAAATTCGGCAATCGCGTCGAAGCCATTGGCTTCTCGGGCCACCATCTGGGCATCGCGCTCGACATCGCGGCCTATACGCTTGGCGCCGAATGGATCGAACGCCACTACACGCTGGACCGCACCTGGAAAGGCACCGACCATGCTGCTTCGCTGGAGCCCGATGGCCTGCGCAAGCTGGTCCGCGATCTGCACGTCGTAGCAGACGGGCTGAACTACAAGTCCGAAGAGTTGCTGCCGATCGAGATCGAAACGCGTCGCAAACTCAAGTGGACGGCAACCGAGAGCGTCTGAGCGTCTTTGGGAACGTAGAAAATACCGGCAGGCGATCTGCGCCTGCCGGTCTTCTTTCTTGGCTCATCTGGTGTTGGGCGCATGCCGCTATTCGTGACTGACATAGAAACGCTGAAAGCGTCGAGAGCCTTGCCTACAGAAGATGCGGAAGCGGCGGCTCGCGCCCGGCGAGACGCCGGGCGGCCAAACATCCTTTACTTCCTGCACATCCCTAAATGTGGAGGGACCAGCGCGGCCCATCTGTGGCGATCCTCCTACCCAGGATGCGTGGCAACCACACGCCTGAACGCGAAGTCAGACATCAAGCATTGTCGCCTGCACGAAGTGAGCGACATCTATGACGTGTCTTTTGCCACCGTGCGTCACCCGCTCACCTGGTACGAATCCTGGTGGCGCTATGTTCAAAGCCCGAAGGTAAAGGACAGGCCGGAAACCCTGGACGAGCAGGGTAAGCCGAATTTCGACACCTGGATCGGTGAAGGCGTCTGGCACCCCCTGCGCCGCATCGCCCACTGCCATGACAGTTCATTTTCCACGTTCATCGACAATGTGATCAGCGACCAGCCCGGCTTTGTCACGAACATGTACGAGGAATATCTCGGCTCGCATCAGTCGACATCCACTGTCGATCACATCATCAAGATGGAAGATCTGCACGCTTCGTTTTCAGCCTTGTGCCGCAGCTATGGCTGGAAAGTTCCGACGGTCACAAAACATGAAAACCAGTCCCTTCAGTCACTGACAACCGACTGGTCGTCTGCCCAGATCGAGAAGATGCAGTCGCTTGAGCGCGACGCTCTGCAGCGGTTCGACTATGAGGCACGCTAGCGGCGCGCGAACAGTGCCCGTTCACGGCCGGTCAGCATCGACCTCGAATGTCCACTCCGCAGGCAGCCGAACAACGCCAATCGGTCGCGCGCTCGACACGACGCTGATCTCCTCAAGCACATTGCGATAAAGCAGCACGCCTTTTTCCGAAATTGCGATCGTCGTGATGTAGCGGCCAGGCACGAGCGAGAATTGAGGCAGGTTGACGTCACCCTTCACCTTTCCGGAAGTCTCGCGCAGCCGGTCAGGTTTAACAAACTCTGTGGTGATCGGAGCGATCTTGTTGCCCTTCTCGTCCCAGATCATGATGCCGATTTCCAGGTCATCAATGGTCTGCAGGCATTCGACTTCGAAATGGAAGGATGCGGGCTTGCAGGTATCGAGCACATTGGCCGGCTTGCCATCCATCTTCCAGTAGTGGTCGGCGCGCAGCACTTTCGTGCGGTCGATGGCGATCACGCCGTAGCGTGTATCTTTCACCACATGGTCGCCCGGATTATACGCAGGTTTCTTAGGGGCCGCGGCCGCAGACGTTTCGCTTGCAGGCTCGTCAGCAGGGGCCGATTGCGCGGCAGGCGCGACGCGTTTTGATTCAATCTGCGCCTGCATGTCGGTATAGAAGTCGATGGCAAGGTCAGGCTCCCCGCGGAACATGATCTTGCCTTTCTGGAGAACGATGGCCTTGGTGCACATGGAGCGGATGTCGCTCATCGAGTGCGACGCAAAGACGACACCCGCCTTTTCCGACATTTCGTTGAGACGGCTTCGGCACTTTTGCTTGAAGGTGAAATCACCCACAGACACGATCTCATCCAGCAGGAGCAGGTCTGGCTTGATCGTCGAGGCAATCGCGAAAGCAAGCCGGAGCCGCATGCCTGAGGAATAGCTCGACATCGGAGAATTGATGAAATCACCGATCTCCGAAAATTCGTGGATTAACGGGAAGAGCTCCTCCATTTCCCGCCGGGAACGTCCCATCAGAGCGCCCTTGATGAAGACATTCTCGCGGCCCGAAAGGCTCGCCTCAAAGCCGGCGCCAAGCTCGATAAGCGCGCCCGTTTCGCCATTGACCTCAATCTCACCAAGGTCAGGCGGGAGCAGGCCGTGGAGCACGCGCAGCAGCGTACTTTTGCCCGCCCCGTTAAGGCCGATCACGCCAAGCACTTCGCCGCGGCAGACTTCGAGGTTTATGTCCTGAAGCGACCAGAAGTCGCCGCTCTTGATCTGCTTGTGCTCTGCCGACTTCCCGCGCAGGACAGCGCTGAGCCGACCCGCCAGCTGGCGGCGGGCAACCAGGTGATTGCGTCCGAACTTCTTGAAAACACCAGAAGCCCTCAGAACGACCTCATTTGCTGACTCTACCATCTGCGTCCCTATCCTGATGCGCGCAGGTGCGGCTCAGCCCTGTAGAACAGCGACAGGGCAATGAAGAAGAGCACCATTCCGCCACCCGCTGTCCAGGCCATGAGTTCCCATTCCGGCAAGTATCCCTTGACCAGCAAATGGCGCAACCCGTCCACAAATGTATGCAGCGGATTGAAGTCGGTCAGCTGCCCGGAAAGCCCGTCCTTCGGCATTGGGAAGAACACAGCCGAAAAGAACACGCCAAACCGGATAACGACGCTGACGACTTTTTCCACGTCCGAGGCGACAGCATTGAAGATCGCCAGTATCAGCCCGACGCCCAGCGAAGCCATGAAGGCGACCGCTAGCAATGGGATGAAATAGAGTGACTGCCAGTGCGTCGGATAGCTCCCGAAGAAAGCCATCAGGACACCGATAAGACCGAGCCGCACGAGCGTCTCAAAAGCGATGTTTCCGAACCGTCCGAGAATGACCGAGAAGACACCGATATGCGTCTTTGATAGCAGAGCCATGTCACTTTTGAGGGCCGCCATGGTCTGCTCGATTGGCGCCGTGATGTAAGCGTAAAGGGTGACGCCCAGAGCGATGTAGACGAGGTGGGACATGTCGTCAGTGGTCGACACGACACGCATCGTCGCCAGCAAGGTATAGGCACCGATTGGCACGAGCGGCAGCGCAAACGCCCAGAACATGCCGAAGAAGGTGGTGCTGTAGGAGGATTTGAACTTCCTCAGAAAGTTCATCCATATCTGCCAGCGATCCCGCCAGATTTCGGCACTATAGGTGCGCAGCGCCTGAAACAGCCCGCCCTTGGCGCGATAGGCGGGGCTGTAGACGACCCGCTGCACCTTGTTCTGCCTCCGCTTCGCGGCCTTGCCTTCGCCTTTGCGAGGCACTTCCTGGGCGACGTCAGTAGCCAAGTCCCGATTCCTCTTCCGGCCGGTCGAAGTCTCGGTCGTGCAGCGAAACCAGAGCCTCGACAACACTCTCAGGCAACGGGCCTGATGACAGATCTTCGATAAGGCCGTCGAGATGGTCAGGGCGGCCGACACCGCAGATCACGTAATCAATGGCAGGATGGTGCAAGAGCAGACGTCTTGCCGCCGAAGGGACACTCACTCCGGCAGGCAGGACAGACTTGATCGCCTCGACACGCGCCACAAGGGAGGCCAGTCGTTCGCCCTTCAGCCATCCTGACCGGTGGTCATCGGGCGGGAAGACAGACGATTCAGACAGGCGGCCGGACAGCATTCCAGTTGCCAGTGGCGAGCGCGCAAAGAACGTCTTGAACTTTGGACGAGCGCCGTTTGCTTCCTTCAGGTACAAAAGGTTCGCATCCTGCTGGAACATGTCCAGTCGGCCATCCGGCACCCGCGAATAATCGTAGCCCTTTGCTCCGCTCAGCCCGATCATGCGAACGGTGCCGTCGGCCTTGATTGCCTCGAGGCGCTCAATGGCAGGCTCAAAGTCAGGAACTTCATCGCGCGGATTGTGGAGGAAAACGCCCTCAATGGAGTCTCGTTTCAGTCGCTTCAGCGACTGACCGATCGACGCTTCGATGGCGTCCGGCGAGAAATCCTTTCCGACGAAAGGGACGTTGCCGCACTTTGTAAAAATGCGCACATCACTCTCACCGGCGAACACCATGCCGAGCGCACTTTCGGCGAAGCCAAGACCATAGTTCGGCGCCGTGTCGAAAGTCCTGATTCCAGCATCGAACGCCTTGGCAAGGCTTTTCTCAATTTCAGAGAGGGATCGAGCACCGAAGTCACCGCTCAGCGGCCAGGTGCCGATCACAATCTTGTCTGCAAGCGACATTCGATAGACCTCTATGCGCTGACCCGTTTGGGTGTGGAGGCGCCAACGCCCGCTTCCTGAGCGACGTGTTCGCGGAAGTACTCGGCTTTCATCGCCTCCAGATCGTCCATACCATTTTCGACCAGTTCCTTGAACTTCGCCTTGTAGAAGCAAAGCGTGTCCGGATCGACGAGCGTGTCGCTACTCATCGTCCGCAGCTGGCCATCGACATGAAACTCATACTCGTCGAAGTAACCCAGCTCATTGCCCTTCTTCTGCTGGGCCGTCCCCTGATACGGGGAGTAGAAAGCAACGGTGACATTGTCCGGCTCGATGAGCCTGTTGAACTCAATCGTGCCCTTGATGGACTCTTCGTCTGCATCCGGCAGGCCAATGATATTGTAGGAGGTCCGCTTGATGCCGGCTTCCTTGAGCACCTTGAACGCCTTGATGATACGGTCCTGAGACGCGAAGCGGCGCAGCTTGTCCTCACGGAAGTCCTGCGTCGACAGCTCAACGCCCATGCCGATCCCGTCGACCTTCAGCTTCTTCAGCATGTCGATGGTCTTCTCATTGATGCCCTCTGGACGGGTCTCGATATAGAGCTTGATATCGAGATCACTGGCATCCATCAGGTCGGCAAGTTCGGTCAGCGTTGTGCGCGTAATGGTCAGGAAGTTGGTGTCCTGGCACCTGAAAAGCGTGACGCCATGCTCTTTATGCAGGCGCGTCATTTCTTCCATGATGCGTTGCGGAGACTTGCTGCGGAGGTATTCCGGGGCTCGCTGGATCGCGCCCGACCTCGTTGTCTTTTCAAAGCCGTAATAGCTCTGGATGACGGTTTCCACGCAATATTCGCAGGCGTAGATGCAGCCGCGGGACATTTCGTAATCGACGGCCTTTACGACCTCGCCATTATAGGCCCGCCAGAAAGTCTGCGGCTCAAAAAGCGAGTAATCATAGGGCGGGAGTTCGTCCAGATCACGAAGAATGGGTTGAGGCGGTGTTGTTTTCACGCCCTCGCTGCCATTGATGGCCAGGCCATTGATGTGCTGGAAGGAATTCTTCTTGGCATCGACAGCGTCAGCAATCTCGGCGAGTGCCTTTTCCGATTCGCCGCGCACGAGGATATCAATCCCCGGCAGGCCAGCCAGAACATCCTTTGGCGATGCCGTCGCCTGCAGGCCAGCGGTCACCAGGAGCGCCTCATCCTTGAACAGTTCAGCCAGCTCATATCCGTACTGGATGTTCACATACTCGCCTTCACCATGGATATGGGAGGAGATTGCAGACCAGAAGATGATATCAGGCTGATACTCGGCGACCTTGCGCTTGAGATCCTCGACCACAGACCCGTGATTGTAGGTAATGTGGCTTTTGTAATCAGTTGGCTTGTACTGACCGTTCTGCGTGTTGTAGCCGATCTCATCGACCGTCCATTCGGTGTAGAAGGTCGCATCGAACAGCTCCACCTCATGGCCCTTTTCGCGCAGGAGGCCGGCATGCGCTGGAATCCAGATTGCCGTGATGCCTCTCCCCCACTTATTGGGGTTGATAAAGAGTATCTTCGCCATTCGATGTTCTCCTTTGACGCCGTAGACAGCACGCAAGCACAACTCGGCCCGCTTGGCCCGGATCAGGTGCCTACGAGGGCCAAGTGTTCGTTTGATGTTGCTTCGTCGAGCAGTCTTATAAAGTGATTGCAGTCGATAAAAGGCCGCGCATGAAAAAAGAGCCGCATTGGGTCCGGCCGGTCATTCATTGCGCGCTCCAGCTCATTGAGCGTCTCGTCAGGATCCCGCGTATAAAAGACACCGCATCCCGGCATGCCGTCGATGATTTCGCAGATGCCGCTGTAGTGATAGCTCACGATTGGCACGCCCCAGCTCAGCGCCTCAAGACAGGAAAGCGGAAAGGGATCGTCGTGCGAGGTCAGCATGAAGCGATCGACCTGCCTGAGAAGTTTCTGCAGTTCGTCCGTCGGTTGATGGCCCAGCCACTCGACATTGTCAGACAGCTCTCCGACATCTTCGGTCTGGTGACCGGCCCACAAGAAGCGATAGGGCAGGCCTCTGGCCTTCGCCAGATCAGCGACTTGCCCGTACAATTGCGGGCCTTTGCGGTTCTGGATCGTGCCGACCATAAGAACCAGCTTTTCGGCGTTCGCCACCTCTGGCTCCATTTTCACCATTGCCGGATCCAGGTTGCCATCACGCGCAACATTGTAGATCAGCCTGGTGAAGGGCGTTGAGAATGTCCGGTCGATATAGTCTTTCTGCAATTGGGACACGCACAGGACCGGGTGCCGCCTCATCCCTTCGGCGATGGCATCGAACAGGTCGGGTTGTTCCCGTTTGATCCGGTTGAAGATCCAGTCCATCTCATGAAGGTAGAGGTAAACCCCCTCATTTCGAGACGCGAGGAAATCGTTGACGGCTTTCCACTCAAAAGCAGCAATCGAATTAACAATGGTGCGCTTTGCCTTAGGAAAGACGATCTTGCCTTTTTTTGTGCGATCAAGCTTTCGCAGGTCGATTAATGAGGTTTCCCTGCCCTGCGACGAGGTTTCCTCGACATAATTCTTGATGGGTCGGTAGCCGCCCGTCTTTGACGTTGTTTCATGACAGATTGCCAGAAGATCGACGGCACCTTTCTTCGGTGCAACAATGGGCGCCGGTTGCTGAGTTTCACCGCGCTTGGCAGGACGGCTCGCGACCGCTGGTGCGGCAGCTGCTGCCGGCTTGCTGGTCTTCGCCACCGTCTTTGGTCCTGACGGGACTTTCGGGCGCGGCTGAGTTTCCTCTGCCTTGGAACTGGCACTCGCCGAGCCATTTCCGTTTGCGATCAACTTGATGCCCTTCAGGCCAGCTTTTACGCGTGCGGCAGGCTTGAATATGGCTTGACCAAACTTGAAGGATCTACTCGACCTCAGCGCCCGGACTTCGGCATCGAGGCGCTCGATCTCGGTCTTTGGATCCTTCAGAGGGACCGGTTTCGGAACGATCGGCCGAGGCGTCACATTGATCGGCTTGCCATGCATCAGCGGAGAGTCGGGCAGGACGTCCCGCAGCGGCGACACCGAAGAGGCATTCGTTATGTTGGCGTCCGGAAAACATTTCTGCAGATGCTGAAGAAACGCGATGTCCCGGCGCTCCGAATGGGCATTTTCTTCATATCCAGGCTTGCGATGCTTTTCAGCAAGGCGGGCCTTGATGTCATCTGAATAGTCGTGCGCGTATCGGGTCCCCTTATTGCGATACATGTCGATCCCAACAAGGTGGATATCGCGAAACCCGAGAATCAGGGCCGTTGCCAGAGCCTGGAAGGTTTGCGTGGGCAGTGGGCGCAACAGCATGTTGCGTACGACGTCGGCATGGTGCCCGATGAGCCACCAATGATCATATCTCGGCTTGAGAATGGCACGGCATTTGTCGGCGACTGCCTTGCCTGTGGGTCGCTCAGGCTTGATCTCGTTTGGCGTGAAGAACAGTTTGTAATCGTATATCTTCTCTTCGAACGTCGACTTCATCAATTCGTACATGACGTCGAGGTCATTCGCCCAGAAGTAGCCGTCGACCCTCCGCCCGAAACGGGGTGTCGGCTCTGCAAAGAACATGTTCATCCGGAAGCGAATAACTTCATCCGGAATATGCTTGGGATCGATGTCATTGATCGTCGGCCCGGGGCCAATAATCGCAAGCGGCAGATGCGTGCGGTCCGAGAGATACGACAAGGCACCTGAAAGGACCTCTTCTGGCAGCCCTTTCCAATTCATTTCCATACTCACTTATTTCCCCTCAGCGTCGACGTGTGCGCGCTTGTCTTCAGGCAGCCACAGGCCTTCTCTCTGTTCAGGATGCAAGTCAAAGTAATTTGCCTGCCCGATCGAAAGAAACAGCCCTGCATCTTTCAATCGATTAACGAAACGCTTCTGCATCGGCCGGATGCCGAATTGTCGCTCATGATTGAAGTATGAATAGAACCTGTAGGAATGCGGATTGTCCGCACCGTACAGCAGGGACAGGAAACACTTGTCGGACTTCATCTCCTTGGTGAAATCCCCTGCAGTTGAATTGGTCAGGCGGCCGCAATGAAACAGTCGCTGATCAAAGATCAAAGCGTCTCCGGGCTTTACGCCAGCCAGGTGAGGCTTGTTGGGCAAGCGGATGCCGGGTCTTTGCCTTTCGGTGTCGACGAAATCAAAGCCCTCGATGCTCTTTGTGATCTTGGTGCGGTCAATATCCTCGCGATGGGAGCGCGGATAGATACCCATGGAGAAGTCATCGCACTCCAGATAGATAATTATCTTTGCGACGCGATAGGCATGATCTTCTTCATCCCAGTCATGGCCCACATTGAACAACCGGTAGGCGCCGTCCCGATGCCACGGGAATGACATGTGGTTGGCCTGGTAGGTCGCCCATTGCAGGAACCGGATATCATCACCGAGGCAAGTTCGCATAACGGACAGGATCCGGGGATCGAACACCATATCCTGGGCCGGCGGATAGACGGAAGCGACATCGAATGTCGTATGACCATTCTTGGAAATGGGGCCTCGAATGAGATCGGATTTGAACTGGGTCGCCTTTGCGCGCGCTTCCTGCTCCGTCAGCAGGTTTCTAACGATCGCAAACCCATTCTCTTCATAGAACGAACCAAGACCGCGGGTCTGTGATTCCAGGCGTCTTGCATGCTCTTGCTTTTCGGCCTCCGCCAACTGAGCCTTGTTTCGCACGATAGAGGGCTTTGCCAAAGCGTTTTGCTGAGCGTTGTTCGACGCACTTTCCGGCTTGCTCGGCTGCGATACGATCTTCGCATCGACAGTCACGACTTCGGCTGGAAGCGCAACCGGGGCCGACCGACGGTCGAAATCATTCTCTGTCGGCAAGTCGACCAGCGGCTGGACGAATGCCGCGCTGCCGTTTTTCAGCTTGCGAACCGGAAATGTAAGCGCGGAACCAACCCGATAAGTGGAGGATGCTTCGATCATTCCGATCACGTTGAACAGGGCGCGCTGCTCGTTTGCGAGACGACGAATCTTCGCATTTGCCTCAGACATGGCCTGATTGAATGCTGAAGCTGTCGATTTCGCCTGAGCATTGTATTCGTCCGCCAGCCGCTTCAGCCTGTTTTCATAATCGGCTGCCACATCCTCGAGTTTCCTGGCGTAGGTACGCTCAAGCTTCTCGTAATTCTCGGCATAATGCGCATCGATCTTCTGCTCATAGACCGAAGTCCTGACATCAACTTCGTCCATCAGAGACCGGCTCTTGCTGCGTTCCCGCTCAAGCTCAGCCCTGAGGATCTTAACCTGATTTCGGACTTTGATTTGCAGCTTCGCCACATTGGAGCGAGCGTCGCGGTTTGCCTCTTCCAGTCGTTCAACCTGCTTCTCTAGCGCCGCGATTTCAGGCTCAAGCGTCGCAACCTTCATTTCGGCGGAAGCCAGATCCTCCTTGAGGGCATCTCGTTCCGTCTCAAGCGTGGCGGCGCTCTCCTCGGCGGACGCGAGTCCGTCCTTCAGGGCATCTCGTTCTGTCGCGAGCGCGGATTGCTCTTCCTCAAGCAAGGACAGCTTCTTTGACAGTTCTTCATTCTGACGCTTCAGGTCTGCAGCAACACTCTCAGCCTTGCTCTTTTCTGCCGCCAACTCAGAGTTCTGGTGACTGGCGGCCGCTGCCTTTTCGATGAGTTCGGTGTTGAGGCGCCGGATGTCAGTGCTTTCCTGCACCAGCGAAGCGATCTGCGCCTCCAGCCGGGTGGCGCGGTCGTGTTCTTGCGCAAGGCGCGCATCCATCAACGCCTTTGACTCTGCAAGCTGTGCTTCAGCCCAGGCCTTGTTACTCGTGATCGCTTCTTTCAGCGCCTGTCGCTCGCCGTCTACAGCTTTCTCCAATGCCCTCGTCTCCCCCAATGTTTCACCAACCAGCTTTTGCTGCCCCTCTAAAGCCCGCCTCGCCTTCTCGCTCATGAAGAAGAGCTTGTTAAACTCTTCCTGTTCAAGTCCGATGACACTTTCAGCCGCCGGCACATTTTCCTGAACAACGCCCGCGAGTTCCTTATAGGATTTTCGCATCGCTGAGAGCATGGCGAGCTCCCTGCGCCTGGAACTGAACAACAATTGTGCAACCTCAGGTGACAGCGCGGAGTCGCGAGCTTTCGGCTTGGGAATGACAGGACGGACGCGGCGCTTCATGACGGCGCGAAGCCAGATGCCGTCGATGCTATTCTCGACGCCAAATGCCATTTTCTTCCGCCCCTCATAAAAGGGCACTTTCGAGATTCCGCATTGCGCCAGTCCGGCAAGCTCAAAGCCGCGCGCCTTCTGCATCATCTGGCGAAGCGTCTTTTTCTCGAAATGAAAGACATGACCAAGACCAGGCTTCATCTGCTGCAACTGGAGACGCAGGACAGTCTCGTCTTCCGTGGGCACTTCAATGAAGAGAATGCCTTCGGGCTTCAGCAGGTTTTGCAGGCGCTCGAGCTCGAATAACGGATCTCTCATGTGCTCCAGCACGTGCGAGAGAATGATGAGGTCAAATTGACCTGCATGCGAATTGTCGTCGAACAGTTCCTTGCCGTGAATGTGCACATTCTCAAGGGTTTCGAGATATTCGCGAGCGGCCACATCGAGTTCAAAAATGTGCCTTTCACACTCTGGAAAGGCAGCGAGCGCACCGCCGAACCCACCGCCGAAATCCAGAACCTTCGAAAACTGCTTTACCCCGGTCTCGCGTTCGATGAATGCGCGCTGATCGACGCCGCGCTGCTTTGCAAATTCCAGGTATTCATCCGATACGTGCGTCTTGCGCTGGGCCGAATAGGCCTCGAGGTATGTTCCCTCAAGGAAGGCTTCTGGAAGACTCTGGGTCTGGATGAGGCTGCAGGAATCGCAGCGGTGGACAGGAACACCGAATTCTACGCTGTCCTGGATAACGGAGCTATCATTGCCGCATAGATAGCATTTGTACTGTACTGACATTGTGCATCACCGGTTACTTATAGACAGCTCGACAGGGGTATGTGCTCCGGACTGAAATTCTGCGTTTCTGGCGAAGGCGGGCCGCAATTGCCAGTTCCTGTTCGAGACGGTCTCTTACGCGTTAGCTAACCATGTAGGATTAACGAAATATCTTTTCGGCATGCACGAGGCAATACGAAGCTGTCACTGAGGCGCAGCGACCATCGAGCCTCTGAAATCACCTCCTCCGGGCGACAAGGCGCAAACCAGTGCGTTCAAGGTCCCGGTAGGACAGGTCGGAAAACGCTTCAATGAGCTCCCTCCGGATGTGCTTTGGCGGCTTTTCTCTCTGTGGCCTGGCAACAATAATTTCGAAGCCATGACGCTTGTAAGCGTCGATGATCTGTGACGACCGCAAACGATTGCAGAAGGGTCCATCGGGCTCCTCCTCGCACAGAAATGACCACTGATGCTTGTCACTGCGATAGTAGGAACGATGATCGCGCATATCGATGACATGCGCGTGCACCCCGCCTGGCTGCGTGCGTTCCGTAAGGGCCTTCAGCACATCATCGAACTCGTCGACATGCTCCAGGACGCTTTGCGAGAAGACGAAATCAAAACCGCTATCGTCCAGCTGACGCACATCCCCGACAAAACGAGACACCTTCGGCGTGACGCGATCAGTCCATTCCCCCTGGCGAAGGCTGTCGAGCGGGTAATCCCGGGCGCGAAGGCGCGCTTCCGGGTCAGCGTGTAACCAGGCATCGAAAATGGTGTCCGCAAGACACTTGGCCGCGCGATCTGGCAGGAAGCGCGGATCAAGCTCAACGCCCACCCCTTCCGATCCATGCAGCACATTGAACTGGGCCACGTTTGCGAGCGGATGGTAGATGCCGGCACCAAAATCCATCACCTTGGACGGAGAGCGTCCGAGATGCTCCAGCGCGAGGTGCGACCATTTCTGGTAGGTTTCGCGAATTCTGACGCCGCCAAGACGCCACTGACGGTCGTCTTCCAGTTTGCTGCGCAAGGCTCTCATCAGATGGTCCTGCTCAATCCATGGCAGAGCAAGCGCTTCATCTTTGACTTTCGAGAGCGAGGACATGAGCAAAATATATCGGTTGCGAAGCTCGGAGTATGAAGACTCGGATCAGCCGATTCAACAGCTCGCGCTGAATATGACTGCGAAGTCATCCTGTCTCGTCCTCAGCGCATGGCCGGGGCTGCTCCCGCGGCCCCGCTTCCCAGCGATCAACTCAGCACGCGTCACTTTCATGTTTGACGCAACCCGCAGTCTGGCTCATTGGACACGCTGATGACTCCCGGAGCGAACATTGCCCCACACACTGGACGCCAGCATTATCATTGTGAATTACAACGGGGGCGATCTGATTCAGGCCGCCATCGACCATCTGCAAGCCCAGACCTGCGCGCCAAAAGAAGTTATCATCGTCGATAACGCGTCCACCGATGGGTCCGCGGATCGTCTGGATCTTGGGCACCTGCCTAACGCAAAGCTGCTTCGCATGAGCGAGAATCTCGGCTTTGCTGCTGGCAACAATGTCGCCGCAAGACAGGCCACCGGCAAATGGCTCATTCTGCTCAATCCGGATACGGAACCGCACCCGGACTGGCTCAGCCAGCTTTCAGCGGCAGCCGACCGCCATCCCGAGGCAAAGCTGTTCGCCAGTGCGCAGATCAGCGCCGAAGATCACAGCATTCTCGATGGCACCGGAGACTGCTATTCGGCGTTTGGATTTCCGTGGCGCGGGGGGTTCGAATATCCGAGGAGCGCCATGCCCGGTGAAGGCGAATGTTTTTCTCCTTGCGGTGCCAGCGCAATGATTGATCGGGACACTTTCCTGTCTGCAGGCGGCTTCGACGAAACCTATTTCTGTTATTGTGAGGATGTGGACCTTGGCTACCGGCTGCGCCTGCAGGGCGAGCATTGCATCTTCATTCCATCCGCCATCATTCTTCACCATGGCAGCGCCATATCCGGCCGCAGGAGCGATTTTACGGTCCGGCTGGGGACGCGAAACCGACTGACGACCTATCTCAAGAACACGCCGCTCATTGCCCTGATTGCGACGCTTCCGGGCCACATCCTGCTGACCCTGTATCTCTATCTGAGTGCGCTGGGAAAGCCACGGGCCGCGTCCATTCGAAGGGGCCTGGGCGAGGCGCTCGCCCGCCTGCCGCAAACCATGAAAGCCAGGCGTGCCGTGCAGAAGTCAAGAAAGCTGTCCAGCCTCGATATCGCCAGGGCAATGAACTGGAATCCGATCGCCCTGCACCGACGCCAGCCGCACGTCTGGGCCAGCGGGACAATTGTCAGCGACAAGCATCAGCTCTGAATACAGGTCCCCGTTTCCGGTTCAGTCAGGCTGAACCAGAAAACCGGCGGCCTCCAGACGCTTGAGGACGAGATCAGCAGCCTCGTCTGGTGACAATTTGTGCGTCTCGATGTGAAGCTCCGGGTCTTCCGGTGGCTCATACGGACTATCGATGCCGGTGAAATTCTTGATCTCGCCGGCGCGTGCCTTCTTGTACAACCCTTTGACGTCGCGCCGTTCGGCGACTTCCAGTGGCGCGTCCACAAAGACTTCCCAGAATTCGCCGTCTTCGACCATCTGGCGAACGATGCGGCGTTCTGCGCGGAACGGCGAAATGAAGGACACAAGGACGATCAGGCCAGCATCAATCATCAGCTTGGAGACTTCGCCAACGCGCCGAATATTCTCGACCCGGTCAGCATCGGTAAAGCCCAGATCGTGATTGAGGCCGTGCCGGACATTGTCGCCGTCGAGCGTGTAGGTGTGCTTGCCCATATGCGTGAGGCGTTTCTCGACGATGTTGGCGACCGTTGACTTGCCGGCACCTGAAAGCCCTGTGAACCAGAGAATGACCGGCTTCTGGCCCTTCATGGACGCGCGGACATCCTTTGAGACGTCCAGGGTCTGCTTATGGATATTGGAGGCGCGGCGAAGCGCAAAATTTATGAGGCCCATGCCGACAGTTTCATTGGTCATCCGGTCGATGATGATGAAACCGCCCATGCGGCGATTGTCCTTGTAGGCGTCGAACGCAATCTCGCGGTCCAGCGCGATATTGCACACGCCGATCTCGTTGAGGTGCAGCGTCTTTGCCGCCTCATGGGCGCGGGTGTTCACGTCGATCTTGTACTTCTGCTCGGTGATCTGGACCTGGCACTCGCGGGCTCCGATCTTCATGACGTAGGAGCGCCCCGGAAACATCTCGCCATCCGACATCCACAGGATGGTTGCCTGAAACTGGTCGGACACTTCGGCCGGTTCATTGTCTGCACACAGCACGTCGCCTCGCGAAATGTCGATCTCGTCTTCGAGGGTAAGCGTGACGGAATGTCCTTCGACCGCCTCGTCCAGATCGCCGCCCATGGCGACGACGTGCTCGACCCTGCTGGACTTGCCCGACGGAAGCGCCCGCACCTTGTCGCCAGGCTTTACGGCCCCCGACAGGATCTGGCCGGCAAATCCGCGGAAATCGAGGTTCGGCCGGTTGACCCACTGCACCGGCATGCGGAAGGCCTTTTCCTTGGCGTCTGACCGGATCTCAACCGTATCAAGATAGGTCATGATCGGCGGGCCGTCATACCAGGGCGTATTCTCGCTGCGCTCGACAATATTGTCGCCCTTCAGGGCTGATACCGGAATGGCCTGGATGGACTCAAAACCGAGATCCTTCGCGAACTCCTGATAATCAGCCCGGATCGCATCAAAGGTTTCCTGACTATAGCCGACGAGGTCCATCTTGTTGATGCAAAGGACCACATGCTTGATGCCAACAAGTGACACGATGAAGCTGTGACGCCGGGTCTGGGTCAGCACGCCCTTGCGGGCATCGATCATCACGATGGCAAGGTCTGCCGTCGATGCGCCGGTCGCCATGTTGCGGGTATACTGCTCATGCCCCGGCGTATCGGCGACGATGAACTTGCGCGCATCAGTCGAGAAGAAGCGGTAAGCGACATCAATGGTGATGCCCTGCTCGCGCTCGGCGGCGAGACCGTCGACCAGCAGGGCGAAGTCGATTTCCTCGCCCTGCGTGCCGAACTTCTTCGACTCATTCTTCAGCGAGGCCAGCTGATCGTCAAAGATCATCTTAGACTCGTAAAGCAGCCGTCCGATCATGGTTGACTTGCCGTCATCCACCGAACCGCAGGTGATGAAACGCAGGAGCGACTTTCTCAACTGGCTGTCGAGATAGGATTCGATGTTCGAGAACTGGGGGGCTGCATAGGCGTTCATCAGAAATAGCCCTCCTGCTTCTTCATTTCCATTGAGGCAGGCGCATCCTTGTCGATAGCGCGGCCTTCGCGTTCGGACGTGGTTGTGCGCAGCATCTCCTCGATAATCTCCGTGATGGTCGAAGCGCTGGACTCCACAGCGCCTGTCAGCGGATAGCAACCAAGCGTCCGGAAGCGGACCCGTTTCATCTCTGGCGTCTCGCCAGGCTCGAGTGGCAGCCGGTCATCATCGACCATGACCATGATCCCGTCGCGCGTGACGACTGGACGTTCCTCAGCAAAATACAGCGGCACGATGTCGATATTTTCCTGATAGATGTACTGCCAGATATCGAGTTCGGTCCAGTTTGACAGCGGGAAGACACGCACGCTCTCACCCGACTTGATGCGCGTATTGTAGAGCGACCAGAGTTCTGGCCGCTGGTTCTTCGGATCCCAGCGGTGCTGCGCGGAACGGAATGAGAAGATGCGCTCCTTGGCGCGTGACTTTTCTTCATCGCGGCGCGCCCCGCCAATGGCCGCGTCGAACTTGTACTTGTCGAGCGCCTGCTTCAGTGCCTGGGTCTTCATGACATCGGTGTGCAGGGCAGAGCCGTGCGTGAACGGGCCGATCCCCTGTTCGACGCCTTCCTGGTTTATATGCACCAGGAGGTCGATCGCCGGATCGTCCTTGAGCTTGTCACGGAAGGCAATCATCTCACGGAACTTCCATGTCGTATCGACGTGCAGAAGCGGAAATGGCAACGGCCCGGGATAGAACGCCTTGCGGGCAAGGTGCAGCATGACCGAGCTGTCCTTGCCTATCGAATACATCATGACCGGGTTTTGCGCCGATGCTGCCACTTCGCGCAAAATATGGATGCTCTCGGCCTCCAGCCGGTCGAGATGGGTGAGTTTGGTCATTATGCGTTCCAGAGACTTGTTATGCGCAGTTAGGTAACAATGGCGGAAAGAGCGAACAATGTAGTAGCGGTCAACCGACACACCGCGTTTTTCTAACCTATGACCCGGCTCAGCCAACGCCCGCGATTTCATCATATGTCGCTGCAGCGGCCATGATACGGAACGGTCCCGAAGGCCGCCTTGACACATACGGCACAGGCGAGCAAACCCTCCGCTCAACTTCGAAGACCATACTCCATGCGGACATTGATCGTCATTCCTGCCAGGATTGGTTCGACCCGGTTCCCGGCCAAGCCGCTTCACAAGATTGCGGGGCATTCCATGGTGTCACGGGTGGCTGCGATCGCCCAAAGAGTAGCGGCCGCCGATCGGAATGTGGACTATGTGATTGCGACGGATGACGAGGCAATCGTCCAGCATGCCCGCTCGATCGGGGCACCCGTTGTCATGACCAACCCGGACCTTCCATCTGGAACGGACCGGGCGCTGGCGGCGGCAAAGATGGCTGACACCAGGCCGGATTTCGTGCTCAATTTACAGGGCGATGCGCCGTTCACGCCGCCGGCCCACCTTCATGCCCTGATCAAGACTGCCGCAACGAGCACAGCCGATGTCGTGACCCCTGTGGTCCAGCTCGACTGGGAAACGCTGGACATCATGCGTGACCAGAAGACACGCGAGCCGTTCAGCGGCACGTGCTGCATTCGCCGCGCCGATGGCATGGCACTCTGGTTCTCCAAGACGATCATCCCTTCCATCCGGAAGGAAGCAGCGTTGCGCGAGGCATCGGGCCTGTCTCCCGTCTGGCGGCATATCGGATTGTATGGCTATCGCATGCAGGCCCTTGAGCAGTTCGCCAGCCTTCCCGTTGGCGAGTATGAGGCGCTGGAAGGGCTGGAACAGCTGCGCTTCCTTGAGAATGGCATGAGCATCATGAGCGTCGCTGTGGACCCCGGCGCAACCGCGATGTGGGGGATCGACACGCCGGAGGATGCGGCGTTTGCTGAAAGGCTCATCGCTGAGCATGGCGACCCCATGGACGCCGACGCCTGATGGCACGCGATATCTACATCGTCCGTCACGGCAACACATTCGACAAGGGTGACACCGTCACACGGGTCGGGGCGCGCACAGATCTGCCGCTTTCGATGTCAGGCCGACTCCAGGCCGAAGCGCTGGCCAAGCATTTTGCAGACACGGACATCCGGTTTGCTTCGGCCGCTGCCGGCCCCCTGAAGCGGACACTGGAAACCGCAAGGACCATCCTTGCAGCGCAATCCGCTGCCCCCAGCCTCGACGTCGCCGAGTTCCTGCGCGAGATTGATTACGGGCCGGACGAGAACAGGCCTGAGCCTGAAGTCGTCGACAGGATCGGGCAGGCCGCACTCGACGCCTGGGAAAAGGACGCTGTGGCGCCGCCAGGGTGGATCGTAGACCCCGAACGGCTCAAGCGAGACTGGATCAGCTATTTTCAGCGCCTGGCGGGCTCCGATACGGCTGATCCTGCCCTGGTCGTGACAAGCAACGGGGTTGCCCGGTTCGCGCTCCTTGCCGCAAGAGAAACATCGGACATGAAGGACGGTGTCGCTGACGATCTGAAGCTGAAGACGGGTGCCTATGGCATCTTCCACATCACTGATGATGGCGGCCTGATTTTGCATCGCTGGAACATCCGGCCCTGAGGCCGGACCGATTTTGCAGTCGCTCACAACTGCATGGTTGCCGTGAGGGGGCTGAATAGATAGTCCGATGGGCTGGATCTGCACGAAAGTCCGGTCGCGTAATGACACCTCTCCGCTTTGCTGTTTTCGGGAAAAACGATCTGGCCGCATCACGGTGTCACGCGCTGGCAGCGTGCCGCGAAACCAGGATCGTCCGGACCGTGTCTCACGAGGATGTTTCCGGCCTGTCCGATGATGACTGGCAGACCCTGCTCGACCCTGCCGAACTCGATGCGGTGGTGTTCGCGCTCCAGCCGACCATCGCAACCGGCGCTACGCGGCGTGCGCTACAGCGGGGCATTCATGTGCTGAGCGAATTGCCGGGCGGTGAAACCGTGGAGGATATTGTGAACCTGCGCGAGGCCGAGCGCGATTCCGGTGCAATCCTGAAGTTTGGGTGCGGCCTGCGTCATCATGGAAATGTGCGTGCGGCGCAGACAGTGATTGAAGAGAACAATTACGGACGCCTGCTCACGGCACGCGCCGTCTACGGGCATGCCGGCCCGCCGAACGGACAGTTCGCCAACACGTCCATCCTGAAGGGGCACGGCATACACATGCTGGACCTTCTTCACCTTTTCTGCGGCCCGTTCGAGACAGTAAAGGCCTTGTCTTCAGGCATGGCAGGCGGCGACGAAAATGTGTTCGCCCTGCTTCGCACCGCCGATGGCGCCATTGCTGAACTGCACTCGTCATCGACATCCTGGCGCCAGACCTTCCGCCTCGAGCTTGGCTTTGAGCGCGGCTATGTCTGGCTGGACGGACACTTGCCCGGCCTTGAGGGGTATGGCCCTGAAATGCTGATCCACGCGCGGCTTTCGCACAATAGTCGCGGTGAGCCCGATCCAAATCCGGACGAGACAGTGACAGAGTTCGACACGCATTCCTCGGCAGAGGAGGAACTCGCCGAGTTCCTTGACGCGATCACCGGGCGCGCGCCGCTTCGCCGCGGAAACAGCCATCAGGCCTTCGACGCGATCAATATCGCCGAGCGTATTTGCGCGGCCTGTGAAACATGGGCATAACCCCGCCCGAACATTTGCCTTTTCGTTCCTCAGGACCCTGCATATGAGCCTTACCCCCGACCAACTCGCCCGCATCGCCCTCGACGCTGGCGCGCTGATCATGGAAATCTATTCGACGGATTTCGATGTCGACCGGAAGGATGACGCCTCGCCTGTCACCGAAGCCGACCAGAAGGCCGAAGACCTGATCCTGGCGGCACTTGCAGAGGCCGACCCTGACCTTGACGTCATCGCCGAAGAATCAGTCGCAGCCGGCAGGATCCCGGATCACGATGTCCGCTTCGCGCTGGTCGACCCGCTCGACGGCACCAAGGAGTTCATCAACAAGAACGGACAGTTCACCGTCAACATCGCGATCATCGAACACGGCAAGCCGGTCATGGGCGTGGTGTACGCTCCAGCACTCAACCGGCTTTTCCTCGCCGAAAGTCCGGACAGGGCATGGCAGGCCGAGGCCAGGCCGGGCGAAGCTGTTCCCGGCAGCGATGCGCGCCTCCCGCTTCACATTCGCAAGGCGCCCGAGGACGGTCTGACGGCCATTGCGTCAAAGTCCCACCGCTCGGTCGAAACGGACGAATTTCTCGCCAGGTTTGATGTCAACGAGATCATTTCTGCAGGCTCGTCCCTCAAATTCTGCCTTGTCGGAGCTGGCGAGGCAGACATCTATCCGCGAATGGGCCGGACGATGGAATGGGACACAGCCGCAGGTCAGGCCGTGGCTGAAGCTGCCGGCGCGCGAGTGATGACAGCCGATGGAGTTCCGCTCCGCTACGGGAAGAAAGAGCGCGGCTACGATAATCCGAATTTCATTGTGTATGGAGATGTAACTGTTCCATGATCCGTATGGATCAATGCCTTGTACTCATGTAGATGTGACTTTCTAACGTTGACTTCAAAAGGTGTGATATGACTATCGAGTGTAATGCTCACGACCCATATTGCGGAAAGTCGCAAGCTTGAGCGCCGCAGAGTTCCTGTTCACGAGCGAAAGCGTTTCCGAAGGCCATCCCGACAAGGTTTGTGACCGGATCTCTGACGAGGTCGTCGACCTGTATTTCCGCAAGGCGATCGAAGCTGGATACGAAACGCCCCGCGTTCGCGCAGCCTGTGAAACGGCTGCAACCACCAATCGCGTTGTCCTGCTCGGCGAAATGCGCGGACCCGATACGATCACGCCCGACATGGTCGAGGAGGTCGTTCGCGCAGCAGTCCGTGACATTGGCTATGAGCAGGACGGCTTCCATTGGGAAACGCTGGAGCTGAACAATTACCTGCACGCCCAGTCAGCGGACATTGCGGCGGGTGTCGATGAGGGCACGGGTACATTCACGGATGAAGGGGCTGGCGACCAGGGCATCATGTTCGGCCATGCCAGCGACGAAACCGACGAATACATGCCGGCGCCGATTTCCTACTCCCACCGGATCCTGAAGCGGCTGGCCGAATTGCGTCACTCCGGTGAACGTCCGGAATTTCAGCCCGACGCGAAAAGCCAGGTCACGATGCGTTATCGCAATGGTGTACCCGTCGGTGTCGACGCCGTGGTTGTGTCCACGCAGCACGGCGCCGCGTATTCCACCGAAGAAATCCGGGAGCTGGTTCGCCCAGTTGTGACGGAAGTGTTACCGGAAGGCTGGTTCCCGCCGGAAGAGAATTTCTACGTCAATCCAACAGGCAAGTTCGTGATCGGCGGGCCGGACGGAGATGCCGGGCTCACCGGCCGCAAGATCATTGTCGACACCTATGGCGGCGCGGCCCCGCATGGCGGCGGCGCGTTTTCAGGCAAGGACCCGACCAAGGTTGACCGGTCGGCGGCGTATGCCTCGCGCTATCTCGCCAAGAATGTCGTGGCAGCCGGCCTGGCCAAGCGCTGCACACTGCAGCTCTCCTACGCCATCGGCGTCGCAAAGCCGCTGTCAATCAATGTGAACCTGCACGACACGGCAAATACGGATGAGCGCAAGCTCGAAGCCCGCCTGATGGAAATCATGGACCTCAGCCCGCGGGGGATCCGCACCGCGCTCGGCCTCAATCGCCCGATCTATGCACGAACCGCCGCTTACGGACACTTTGGCCGGTCTCCGGACAATGAGGGCGGCTTCTCATGGGAGCGTCTCGATCTTGTCGAGCAGCTGAAAGACCTCGCTGGCTAGGCCTTTTTGCGCTCAACTTCCTTGAGGTGCCAGTTCCAGGCGCTGCGGATGACACTGTCCACATCCGACTGGACGGGCTTCCAGCCGAGAATCCGCTCGGCCTTTTCGGCTGATGCCACGAGGGCCGGCGGATCGCCTGGGCGGCGCGGACCGTCCTGGCGTGGAACCGCCTTGCCGGAGACGCGCTCCACGGCCTCGACGATCTCCAGCACCGTCGTTCCTGTGCCCGTGCCAAGGTTGAAAGCATCAGATGCCCCGCCTGCATCGAGGTAATCCAGTGCCTTCAAATGGGCCGAAGCCAGGTCCATGACGTGGATATAATCGCGCACGCAGGTTCCATCGCGCGTGTCGAAATCCGTACCATTGATCGTCAGTGTGAAACTGTCGTTCAACACCCCTTCTATGCACAGCGGAATGAGGTGGGTTTCCGGCTCGTGACGTTCGCCGACCTGCCCATCCGGGTCCGCGCCGGCGGCATTGAAATAGCGCAGCTTCACGGACTTGATGCCGTGAGCGACATCGTAATCGTCGAGCACTTTCTCAACGAACAGTTTCGACATGCCATAGGGATTGATCGGATTCTGCGGCAGGTCTTCTGTCATCGGGACCTTTTGCGGCACCCCGTAGGTCGCGCAGGTGGAGGAGAAGATGATCTTGCCGCAGCCGGCCTTGGCCATGGCGTCGAGCAGGCGCACTGTGCCGAGCGTATTGTTCTCATAATACATTCCGGGCTTTTCGACAGACTCGCCGACATAGGCGAGCGCAGCAAAATGCGCGACGGCATCCGGCTTGTAGCGATCAAAAACGCGGTCGAGGGCGTCGCTGTCCAGCAGGTCGCCTTCCACCAGGTCGCCCCAGCAGACGAATTCACGCCAGCCGCGAGCCAGGCTGTCATATACCACGACATTCCATCCAGCTTCGGAGAATGCCTTGCAGCAATGGCTCCCGACATAGCCCGCACCACCTGTGACAAGTACCGTCTTGGTCAATGTTCTCTCCAGCTTTCCTTGATTGTCCGACCTGCCAATAGTGGACTGTAGTGCGAACGCAACCCCCGACTTCTGGGCGCATCACAGACAGAAGGGCGACACATATGTGCCGCCCTCCCGCATCGAAATTGCTCTTTTGTAGATCAGCCGCCGAAGCGTGTCGTCACGCTGACCTTGAACGTCCGTCCGAACGGGTTGTGGGTGTACGGATCATAGTTCAGGTCAAAGGCCGCGAATGGCGGATCTTCATCGGTGATGTTGACCACTGACAGGCCGAGATCGAACGCATCTGCACGATAGGTGTAGAACGCATCAAACGTGGTCTGGCTGTCGATTTCAGCACCGACGCCGCCTCGGGCTGCCGCTGCACGCTCATCGTCATAGGAATCGACATGGCGCATGACACCACGGACATTGTGGTTACCCATTGCCCAGTTGGCGAAGAAGTTGCCCTTCCACTGCGGCAGGGAACGCGAGAAGTTCGACCGGTTGAACTGGCCGACACGGTCGCCACCCGCAATCAGGACGCCTTCGATTTCGAAGTCGTCGACATCATATTCGATGATGTATGTCGCTTCACCGCCAATGGAGAACTCCGAAGCCCCCATATCCCAGACCTGCTCGGCTCGAAGGTCGATACCAGAGGTCTTGATGTCCGGGCCGTTCACAATGTTGGTGCGGATCCGGGCGATTTCATTCGCCTGGTTTATGCCGTCATCATTATTGTCCGTAAATGTGATGCGAGAAATAATCGGGTTCTCAGTATCTCCAGCGTTAATGGCCGCCACGGCAGCGCCCACAATGTCAGCCTGATCTTCAACGATGATCGGATCAGAGAAGTCGAAATTGTAATAATCAATCGACGCCGTGAAACCATTCAGGTTGTCGTAGAGACCACCAATATTGAAGCTGAAAGCACTTTCCGGGCTGAGCTCTGGATTGCCGAACTGGTCCACCGCCTTGAATGCAGAAGCCGCGCTGACGAATTGCAGAGTCGTTGCGACACCGTCCAGCTGGTTAAGCGTTGGCCCCCGGAAAGAGGTCTGGGCCGAACCACGCAGGGCGAGCTGATCGTTGACCTGCCACTTACCGGCCACTTTCGGGTCGAAGGTCGAGCCGACTTCACCGCCATAGTCCTCATACCGGACGGCGAACTGCATATCGACATCCTCGAAGAGCGGAACCTGGAGCTCGCCGAATACGGCGTAGATCGTCTGATCCCGGTCGGCAGGGGTCGTGCCCGCGAGGAAGGAGAATGGTCCTGTACCTCCTGGGCCCGGATTAACAGTGAGATCGGTCACCTCATTGGGATCGACCTCATATCCTTCGCGGCGAACCTGGACGCCCGCAGCCCAACCGACTGAACCGCCGGACGTCTGGACATTGGAAATACCAGATACCGACGCGTCCCAGACCAGAAGGTCCGTCGTGACGACTGTGCCGACGCCATCTGTCATCCAGTCGGCCAGCGCCGCTGAATTGGCGAGTGCCGGATTGTACTGGGGATTCGCATTGCCGTTGATCGCACCAGCCTGAATCGCATTGGAGAACGGGTTGTAGTATTCACATCCGCCCTGACCCGGGACCGCACCGGCCGGCACAGCACCAGTATTCGCGTCACCGCAAAGACCGAAGCCCTGCAGCGCAATGGTCAGACCATTGATGTATGTGTCATTGGTAATCCGCTCACCTTCCGTGGTGGACCAGCTAAGCGCCGTGTCCCAGGTCACCCCATTCGACCACTGCCCCGTGAGATCGCCTGCGAGACGATAGGACTCATAGGTCCGGAATCCTTCCTGAGGCCCGTTATTGGTACCGGGGAAACCGCCCCAGCCGAACGAGCGACCAATGTACAGAGCAGCCAAAGTCCCCGCCGGGAACGCACCCGGATTATCAGCCATATATTGCTGCAAGCCCGGGTGTGAGCCTGGGACAACCTGGTTTGTGAGAACCTGCGGCGGATAGGAAGGGGAGGTCTTCCAGGATGGAACGTCGCTGAAGCCATACAGGCCTTCAAGGTGGAAATCGACACCATTTGCAAAGGTCCGGTTGTATTCGGAGAAGACCTGATAGCGCTCTTCTTCTTCGACCAGATTGTCGAACTGCGTGAACTGGAACCGGCAGGTGCCGACCACTGTGCCGCCAACGTCCGTACAGCCGCTGTCCAGAACCGGTCCGCTAATTGCGCCAATTGCGCCGTTTACGACACCGAGCGGAACGTAATAGCCCGGATTGGAAAGCGACGACCAGCCGCCGACCGGGTTGTCTTCATAAGGCAGAATTGCCCAGTCCTTTTCCAGAAGCGGAACCTCGTTGCGAAAATTGTAGCCGACCGAGGTGACCCAGCTCCAATTGTCCCCCTGAAGCCCATAGGCAGCGTTGATGTTGTAGTCGCCATCGGTGCCATCAAAGGTCGAATAGTCTCCGCCAATCTCAAATCCGCTAAGGTCATCGCGCGTGATGAAGTTGACCACACCTGCAATTGCGTCCGACCCGTAAATGGCAGCCGCGCCGTCCTTCAGAACTTCAATCCGGCCGACCGCGGCGGAGGGTATCATGTTGGTGTCGACGAAGAGCTGGGCCTGCTCGCCAATCGCATAGGGGTGAACGGTCTGGCGCCGGCCATTGATCAGCACAAGCGTCCGGGCCGGGCCAAGGCCCCTCAGATTGACGTTCGACGTCCCTTCCAGGCCGTTCGATGCGAACTGGTTGGTCTGCCCGTCCACACCGGACGAGACACCGAGATTGCGAATAAGCTCCGTAATGCTCGGCGAGCCTTCGATCTTCAGGTCGCCCGCGGTCAGGACGTCCACAGGCAGCGCCGCGTCTTCCGGCGTACCCGCAATGGCGGAACCTGTCACAGTAACTGTCGACTGGCGCAGCGTGTCATCGTCCTGAGCTGCAGCGGTCCCTGCTGCACCGAGCACCAATATTGATGCCCCAAAGGCGAGCTTTGATCCAAGCTTCATAGTATTCCTCCCAAAATTAAAATACTTTATATTTCTTATTATTTTTTTTATTCACCTGCCCTTTGAAAGCAGATTCCCCCTCATGCTGACCGATATCGATCTGATTTCAATTAGGTTTTTATGCTGCACCGCCGAATACCATTCATTTTCATGTGGGCGGCGCACCATCGCAGTATTTTGCTATCTCCAATGAACTAGGGATGTTTCTGGGACACAGCTGCGGTAACGCAGCGGAATCATGCAGCTCTACTTGAGAAACCGGGTCAAAACTGCCATTTCGGCCAATATAGATGACCAACCACCTTCCCATTCTCGAACTTTCCGATGCGTTCGCAGACGCAGCATCGCCCGCGCATTTTGGCATGGCTCTGTTGCGATTTCGCAACACTCGATGGGCCAAGAATGTCAAACTGGGGGAGCTGGACGAAAATGACTGGATCCGCCATTTCGCCGAATTCATTCCGCTGAACGACAATCTTCAACAGCCGCTGGCCCTGCGATATCACGGCCACCAGTTCGGTGTTTACAATCCTGAACTGGGCGACGGTCGCGGCTTCCTTTTTGCGCAGGTGCGAGATGAAACTGGTCGTCTTCTCGACCTTGGAACCAAGGGATCAGGACAGACGCGCTGGTCCCGGCAAGGGGATGGGCGGCTGACGCTGAAGGGCGGCGTCCGCGAAGTTCTCGCCGCGCAATACCTGGAAGCGCATGGCGTCAAGACATCCAAACCCTTCAGTCTTATCGAGACCGGTGACGAGCTATACCGCAATGACGAGCCGTCGCCAGCGCGCTCTTCGGTCCTTGTGCGCCTCTCGCATAGCCACATACGCTTCGGCACATTCCAGAGGGTCGCGTACCTTAACGAGCGCGAGAATCTGGCGCGGCTCATCCGTCACTGCGCTGAGGTCTACTATCCCGACACCGTCGATGATGAGCTCGGCGTCATGGCGCCAGCCCTGCTACAGCGCATCACCGCCGAAACTGCCCGCATGGTGGCCCAGTGGATGGCCTGCGGCTTTGTGCACGGCGTAATGAATACGGACAATTTCAACATTACTGGCGAAAGCTTCGATTACGGGCCATGGCGCTTCCTGCCCTGGTCAGATCCGAACTTCACGGCAGCCTATTTCGACCAGCAGGGCCTTTATCGCTTCGGGCGCCAACCGACGCAGGGTCTCTGGGCACTGCAACAGCTTGCCTCGACATTCACGCTTGTTTGCGACGCGGAACCGTTAAGCGATGCGCTGCAGACCTATGAGAGCGCTTATCAGCACGCCCTTGCCAAGCATAATCTGAAGCTGTTCGGCCTTGAATCCTCTGCCGATCTCAAGACCGACCTCACTTTCCTGCAGACGCTGTATAACTGGATGTCGGACACGCAGGCACCGTGGGCGCAGGTCTTCTTCGACTGGTTCTGTGGCCGCGAAAGCGAAAGCCGCGCCAAGGCCAGCCCGATTGGCGATCTTTATTCCGCGCCGGCCTTTGCCCCTGTCCTCGACCAGCTCGTCGCATTTGAACCTCACCGGACCGAGCGCCTCTCCCATGACTACTGGCAGCGCCGAACCCCGGTCACCCTGCTCTATGATGATGTCGAAGCCCTGTGGGAGCCAATCGCTGAACAGGATGACTGGTCAGGCTTTGAGCGGGCTCTAGATGCCATCGAGGCAGCGAGGCTTGCCCTCGATATTCCGTTTGAGACGCCCCCGTCAGAGGCATAGATTGCCCCTGCGACAGATTTTATCGCTGCGCTGCAGCAAAATTTGTGTCATCAAGCCGGGAAACGCCTGAAAATATACACGAGACCGGGCCCGGAGGACTTTTGAAATGGATGCAGCCGTCACCGACAAGACATCGCCGATCATGGGTGGACTGATCGAAGCCATGAACGAGGCCGTTGTCAGCCTTGAAGCCTATGGCGAAGACGCCAAAGCCTCGATGAAGGCCAGGCTCGCGCCTGGCGGCAAGCCCGATCGCAAGCTGCTGGAAGTTCATCAGCATGCCGCACACGGCCTGTCCTGGGTCATCACCTATATCGAAACGCTACGCGAAACCGCCCACTGGGCAGAGCGGATTCAGGGCGAAGGCAAGTTTGGTGAAATCGAGCAGCTTCTCTCGCAGATCCTGTTTGCAGAATACTGCGCGCAACTGATCGGCGGCATCCCGATGAACCAGGGCGAGATCATCCGTCCGGCCGACCTTGGCGTCACCAAAGCCGGGATGCAGCGTCTTTTCGACCCTGCCGTCCAGCGCTTCATGACAGAGGGCAAGACGTCCGATGCGCTCGCTGCTGCCGCGAAACACCTGCCGGACGCGCTCGGGCGCGCCACGGTGGAGGAGACCGGCCTCGACGAGACGCTGACCATGATCCGCGACCAGTTCCGCCGCTTCTCGGACGACCGCATCGTGCCCCATGCCCATGAGTGGCACCTGAAGAATGACTATATCCCCATGCCCGTCGTCGAAGAGATGGCTGAGCTTGGCGTGTTCGGCCTCACCATTCCGGAAGAGTATGGTGGCCTTGGCCTCGGCAAGACGTCGATGTGCGTAGTCTCCGAAGAGCTTTCGCGCGGCTATATCGGCGTTGGCTCGCTCGGCACGCGCTCCGAAATCGCTGCGGAACTGCTGCTGAATGGCGGCACCGAAGCGCAGAAGGAAAAATACCTTCCCGCAATCTCATCCGGCGAAATCCTGCCGACAGCCGTCTTCACAGAGCCGAATACCGGCTCTGACCTCGGCAGCCTGAAGACCCGCGCGGTCAAGGATGGCGACACCTACAAGATCACCGGTAACAAGACCTGGATCACCCACCCCGTCCGTGCGGACCTGATGACGGTGCTCGCACGCACGGACCCGGCCACGAACAATTTCTCCGGCCTCTCCATGTTTCTCGCGGAAAAGCCACGCGGCGACGATGACAATCCGTTCCCGGCAAAAGGCATGACGGGCGGCGAGATCGAGGTGATCGGCTATCGTGGCATGAAGGAATACGAGATCGGCTTTGATGAGTTCGAGGTTCCTGCTGCAAACCTGCTCGGCGAAACCGAAGGCATGGGCTTTCGCCACCTGATGGCGACCTTTGAAGGCGCCCGCATCCAGACAGCTGCCCGTGCCATCGGTGTTGGCCAGTGCGCCTTCGAACTCGGCCTTCGCTATGCGCTGGACCGCACGCAGTTCGGCAAGCCTCTCTATTCCTTCCCGCGTGTCTCGAACAAGCTTGTGATGATGGCCGCCGAACTCGTTGGCCTGCGTCAGCTCACCTATTTCTCGGCGCGTCAGAAAGATGCGGGCAAGCGGTGCGACCTCGAGGCCGGCATGGCAAAGCTGCTCGCCGCCCGCGTCTCATGGGCGGCCGCCGACAACGCCCTGCAGATCCATGGCGGCAATGGCTTTGCGATGGAATACCCGATTTCCCGCGTTCTCGCCGATGCCCGCATCATGAACATCTTCGAAGGTGCCGGAGAAATCCAGGCCATGGTCATCGCAAGACGGCTGGTCGAGGGCGGGAATTAGGGTGTGCTGGGCAGTCCTGACTTGATGTGCTAACCTCACCCTGTGGTGGAGACCAGGCGGGGGACAGCAACATGAATTCCACGCTAAGAGCGGCTCTTGTCGCCAGCGCATTCGCGGTCACCGCGGGACAGCCCGCCTCCGCGCAGGCAACCAGCACGATCAATATCGCCGGCACCCAATTCTATTGCAACTCGAGCGTGGGAACACTCGTCCCGATCTACCATACCGAAAGTGCTCGCCAGGGCGGGGGCGCCATGGCCGGGTACAACAACTATCGCGGCTTCTACATTGACGTCAGCCCAAGTTATATGAGTTCGATCAATGCCTATGCGGCGGCGTTCGTGTTTCTTCATGAATGCGCCCATGTAGCCCTGCCCTTTGGAGTTGGACTGGGCACGTTCAGTCAGGAGGCGAATGCCGATTGTTGGGCGATCCAGCGAATGCGCGACTTTGGCATAATTCGAAACCAGTTGCAGTTTGAAGCTGCCATATCCGCCGTGGCGAACAGCGCAGGTAGCGCGATGGGCCATTTGCCAGGTCCTCAGCGCATCCAAAATGCGTGGCAGTGCCTTAATTTTTGACGGCGCCCTGATCCGACAAGTCTAGCGTTTCAGAGACATCAGACGCACGGCCTGCGTGCCGGACTCCCGGTCCCAGTGATAAGTGCCGGGCGTCGCGTCCTCTTGTGAGGCGGCGATGAAGGTGACCGGCCAGAGGCAGGTTGCAACAAAGCTTGAAATTGTGCGGTGGGCAAATTCCGGCTCACTGTTTGCGCCGTCGGCCGGCAGGATGGTATAGCCCATCACATACTGGCCGAGCGTCGCGCGCCCGAACACGCCATGCAGCCAGAAATAGCTGAACACCAGCGCGACACCCACGATCACGGCCGCCACGGGCACCAGCATCGACATGAGCGGATGCAGCACCATAAAGAGCGCGATGAGATCAATCAGGAATGCCGCAAACCGGCGCCAGAGGAGCACGGGTTCTGTGGTTTCGATCGTGTCGGATTCAGGAATGTAACCGAAAGCAAATGCGCCGAGCGCCAGGCCGGAAAACAGGTGTACGGAGCCGGTATCGGGCAAGAGGCCGAGCTGGGGCACCCCAACCCAGATCCCGAACAGCACCACCAAAACTGTAAGGACCATCCAGCGGTTCATCGCAACAGCATTAGCGCCCTGGATTGCCTGCGCGTCAATGCAGGCCCACATGATCGCTGCAAGTTTTTGACAGGGCAGAGCGCTGGGCTGATCGACAGGTTGAGTTTCTGTGTCTAAAGCCTGCCTTCATGGACGAAGCCGACTGGAATTTCACCGAGCAGCAGGCCGAAACGGTCTGGACGTGCGAGCAGCTGCGCGACAAGCAGAACGTAAAGCCGCATAGCGAGATCATGCTCGATCTCTTCTTTCTGCCCATTGAAGGCGAAGACGCCCGCAAGGAGGCCTTCGAGAAGGCACTCGGCGCGTTTGGCTATGACGTCGATGTGGAGAGCGAGGGTGACACGGTTGCCTGCGTGATCGGCCCGATCCCCTTCACGCCGCAGGACATCTGGCTCCACGAGGAACGCACGACCAAGATGGCGCTGGCCCGCGGCTACAAGCCGGACGGATGGGGCTTTGCCGAACCGGAGTAAATCAGCGTTCTCGGCCCCTTACTCGGTGTGCAAATCCTCTGGAAACTCACATTTGTTGCCGATCATCTGGTAAGGCCGGTCGCAAGCCCAGCGATCGCCGCCAAAGTCGAGGTGCGCGTTTTGCGGCACCTCGACCTTCACGCATGCATCCCCCACCGCAGTAAAGCCCCGCTCGCACGTCCAGGCTTGACCATAGACGGACTCCGCCAGGTAGCCGTTCTCCGGCACCTGGACCATGCGGCAGGTATTGTTGATTGCTTCGTATCCGCGCTCGCACTGCCAGCCATGCCCATATTGGACATTGGTCAGAAACCCGTTCTCTGGAACCTCGATTTTCAGACACTCATTAAGTTCCAGGCGATAGCCCCGCTCGCATTCCCAGCCACGACCCGACGAGTTGAGAAAGCCGTTATCAGGCACAGGGATTTCGATGCAAGCATCTCCCCTTTCGGTGTATCCGCGGGCGCACATCCAGCCTTTGCCAAAACTGCGCCCGTCAAGATAGGCATTGGCTGGAAGAATAATTTTGCCGCAATTGTCGCCGTCTTCCTTGAAGCCGGGCTTGCAGCGCCACTTTTTACCATAAGGCTGCGGCTGCGCATTGGCAGGCATCTCGAAGACATTATCAGATGGTTGAGCAAGAGCATGACCTGCGCCGAACATAGCCGACAGCGACATCATCCCTGCACCAAGCAGAGCGTATTGCAATGTGATAAACATTATGAACCGCAGCCTTTCCAAGGCGAAGCTGCCTGAGGACGAGTCCGCTTTTGAAAGAAGGGCCGACACGGGCACCAGGGTCAGACTACCCTGAAGGTGTGCATAGCATGCGCTTTCATACAGGCAGAGTCAAACCTTATTACTTTGCAGAGAGGATGCACGTGTGATCCTCGAAGGCGCTTGACACAGACGTTTGCGAAAGTGAAGGCAGCGGATATGGAAGGATTGCCCGCAGATATCGCCCACAGCATCGAGCTGGCCGTAGCGCCGGTGTTTCTCATTGCCGGTATTGGCGCGCTGCTGACCGTCCTGACCAATCGCCTTGGCCGCGTTGTGGACCGTTCCCGCGCGCTTGAAATCGAACTATCCGAAGAAGGCGCGATGGAAGCGCACCCGCGCTGGCGGTCGGAGCTCTGGCTGCTCGACCGGCGCATCTCCTGGATTAACCGGGCGATCGTGCTTTCGACCGCGGCATTGTTGCTGGTCTGTCTCGTCATCATGACCCTGTTCACAGGACAGCTCTTCGCCGCTGACGTGTCCGGCATCGTCGCGGTCCTGTTCATCCTGGCCATGGCTGCGCTCATTGCCGCCACCGGCAGTTTTCTCTGGGAGATTCACGTCGCCGCCGCCATGCTCCGCGTGCGAACGGATCTTCTGGAAAAGGTGCGACTGAAGCGCGAAAAGAAACGACGCTTCTGGAAAAAGTAAGTCTGACCAGACGGCCTGTAAGCCGGGTTCTGTCCAGCGCATAATGCGCCTGTGCAGCCATTCCTCTGGGAGCCGGTTCGCACCGACCCTCACGCGACACACCCGGGGCGCGGGCTGGAAACGGCCCATGCGCACCCCCTATTCGGTCTTGCTCCAGGCGGGGTTTACCATGCCAGGACTGTTGCCAGCCCCGCGGTGGGCTCTTACCCCACCCTTTCACCCTTACCAATCCGTCCTTCGACAAGCTCAGGATGAGGATTGGCGGTCTGCTCTCTGTGGCACTTTCCCTCGGCTCACGCCGGGCGGACATTATCCGCCGCCTTGCTTCCATGGAGCCCGGACTTTCCTCCAGCAGCAGGTTACCCCACTACCAGCGGCTGCCCGGCCGTCTGGTCAGGGAAGGGATATAGGGGATGACGGGCGAATATGCCAGAAACGATGGCCGTCCCAGGCGCCGGCGCAGCTCAACCATTTTTACCGGCATCGCGCGATACCACCGCTGGCAGGGCGGCGCGAAAGCTGGACGGCAGACTTACCCCTCCATTCCGAAGATTAGCGGCTCCGCCTTCGCGCGGATCAGCTCAACCAGTTCCTCGTCCATGAACGGGTAATCGTCAGGAATATCGAGCACGTGCAGCGCCTTGTAGCCAACCTCCTGGCGGAAGTCGGCGCGGATGCGTGAAGCATGCTTGTCCTCCATGGCCAGGATCACATCAGCCCAGCGAATGTCGGCAACGTTGATCTTCCGGCGGGCGGACCGCGCCGTGCCGGCCGAGCGGGCCTCGACGCCTTCGATCTCTCCGAACACCGCCTCGCCGGTCGGGCTGCGCCACTGGTTCTTCGAGCACACAAACAGCACTTTCACTGGCTCAGCATCTGCCATCAGCCTGTCCCATTCCCTGTGGGGCCAGATCTTTCCGATCTGCAAGGCCCGGTGAAGCTTGTTGGCACGGCGGAAGATGAGTTTCCAGCTCTTGTCTTCGAAGCCGCGATAGGTTGGCGGCCCATGACGGCCATCAAGTCTGCGCGCAAGAGCGCGGCGCTCGCCGCGCGAGTTTGGGTGGGGCATGGTAATCCTCGATGAGTTGCCTGTCGGTTCAGCAGCCGCGGCAATACGAGGAAGGTTTCTTGTCTCATGCGATTGTGACCGTTCTACGGCATGCGGACGGCTTGACGAAACGGGCAAGCCCCTCAAAGGCTTGATCGATGTTGAAGTGGTTGAAATCCCTGCCGGTGCCGGCACCCATGACAGATTGGGTCATCCTGCCGATCTGGTCGGCCATGGTGCGCCTGTCGAAGCCCGAAGTGCGCATCGTCACCGGCGGGATCAGCTTCTATGCGCTGTTCGCGATCTTTCCGATCATCTACCTCACCCTGACGCTGCTCTTCTCGCTGCTGCCGCATTCGGTGTCCGACAGTCTTGCCCTGACAATTGACCAGGTCCTGACCTCAGCCGTAGCGCCCTTGAAGCAGGCAGACCTCACAACCATTCGCGATGCGACGCCGCAGGGCCTCACCATCCGCGCCTTCCTTGCCATACTGATCGTCTTCTACACGGCGAGTTCCGGCGCGAAGGCCGCAATTACCGGGATCCGCATGGTGGCCGGTTCGGAAAAGCGGACCAACATCATCCGCTTCCAGGGCGTGTCCATGCTGATGACGACGCTGCTGATCCTGCTGGTCTGGCTGCTTGGCGCCCTGCAATTGCTGATGTCCTTCATCACTGAAAGACAGGGCTTTATTGCTTTCGAACTCGCCGAGAGCATTTCGAACATCGCATCGCAGCTCTGGGTCGGCAAATTCTTCGCCTGTTTGGCGATCTTCTTCCTGATCATCTCCCTGTCCCTTCACGGGCGGGTGAATTCAGGCCGGTCGATGCTTTGTGGCGCGGCTGCCGGTGCGCTGGCCTGGAGTGTCGTGACCTGGGCTTACCATCTCTACCTCAAGGTTTCGGTGCTCGACACATTCTATGGTGCGCTCGCCTCGGTCATCCTCGGTTTCATCTGGCTGATCCTGTCGGTGTCCTCCCTGCTGCTCGGCGCGGCCCTATCGGTGGAATGGGCGCACCGGGTCGCGGAACGCCAGCGCAAGGCAGCAGCGATCAGCCCTACCAAGCCGGACGAGTCGGCACCTCAGAACGACGCGTAGAGGTCTGCGACCGACTGGGCGATCTGTCGGGTCTCGCTGTCGCTCTCGCCATCGACGCGGGCCGGCCGCCACCGGCGCTGGAAGGCAGACGTCGCCGCGCTGATATCCTTGATGTCATAGCCAATCTGGGCGAGCGACTTTTCAAGCGGGCCTTCCTTCTCTGCCAGGACGAGCGGCCAAAGCCCAAGCCCGCTCTGCGCCAGCTTCGCCCATGGAAAATGCTCGCCGGGATCGATCTTCCGGGCAGGCGCGATATCGCTATGCCCGACAATCCGGACCTGAGGGATCTGCCAGCGCTCGACGATCGCCTTGCCGAGTTCGATGACGGAAGCGATCTGCCCGGCCGGATAGGGTGGAAGCTTTCCGTCCTCCATTGGCCAGTCATGCCCGCCATTCACGATCTCGATCCCGACGGAGCGCGAATTGAGGTCCTGGTCGCCCTGCCAGCTGGACACGCCCGCATGCCATGCGCGCTTTTCCTCGTCGACGAGGCAGACCACGTCGCCATTCTCCCAGACCATGTAATGGGCCGACACGGCGGCATCTGCATCGCACATCCGGTCGAGCGCATCCTGGCCCGATTTCATACCCGTATAATGGAGAACCAGCATGTCGACGCCTGTACGCCGATCATCGAAGTTCGGGCTCGGTATGCGAGTGAACGCACTCATGTTTCTTTGTCCCCCCAGCATCAATGCCATTGGCATTGAGCCGCCCCCTTGCAATGTTTGACGAAACGCCCCCAAGCAAAGCGGCCCCTGTAATGGAAACCGCCAATCGTCAGCCATTCCTGTAACAGTACAAAGCAAATCTTCATACCCCAAAGCCAGGCGGAACCATCAAAATTTAAAGAAGCAGGCGGGTCTAGCTCGGACGGGAGCGTTCATACGGGCTGTCGAGGGAGAAGGTCGGGATGCGCACGTGCATTTCCTCGCCATCCTCGCCGACCAATGTGTACATTCCGCCCATCATGCCCGACGGCGCGGCAAGCGGCGCACCGGAAGAGTAGCGAAACGACTTGCCGGGTTCCAGTGTCGGCGTCTGGCCAACCACGCCTTCGCCGTCAACCAGCTGGCGTCGGCCATGGCTGTCGATAATGTCCCAATGGCGCATGGTGAGCGTCCAGGTCCGCTGCGACCCGTTCTCTATCTCCACTGTGTAGGACCAGACATATTCGCCGGATGCAGGCCTGGATTCATCATGCATGAAGCGTGGCTGGACGCGAATCTTCACGCCAGCCGTTTCGGCTTCATAGACGGGTGGTGGCGGTCGGCCGGCCATACCCTTCACTCCCTCAGATCACATCGCATCCAGCGCCGCGAGGATATCCTTTTCCAGATCGCCCGCATCCTCGAGACCGACGGACAGGCGAATCCAGCTTTCGTCGAGCCCCATGGAGGCCCGTTCTTCCTCATTCAACGCGCGATGTGTTGTCGATGCCGGATGGCAAGCAAGGGATTTGGTGTCACCTAAATTGTTTGAAATGTCCACCAGTGTCAGCGCGTTCAGTACACGGAAGGCTTCAGCGCGCTCACCCTTCACCGAGAACGCAATGAGGGTTCCGCCCTCACTCATCTGCTTCGCATGAATAGCATGGTGCGGATGGTCCTTCCGGCCGGGATAATGGACCGCCCTGACATTCGCATGCCCCGCAATTGCGTCGGCGATACGGGCTGCGCTGCGACTGGCTTCCCGCACGCGAAGGTCCAGTGTTTCCAGTCCTTTCAGCACAACCCAGGCGTTGAATGGAGACGCAGCAGGACCTGTATGACGCAACCACGGATCAATGAATTCCTCGATCCAGTCCGCCTTGCCGAGAATGGCACCGGCCAGCACGCGACCCTGCCCGTCCATATGCTTGGTGGCGGAGTAAACGCAAACGTCCGCACCCAGATCAAATGGCCGCTGGAGCACCGGAGTCGCAAAGACATTGTCCACGACAAGTTTTGCACCTGCCTTGTGCGCGAGCTCAGCCACAGCCTCGATATCGACGGCTTCGAGGAGCGGGTTCGAGGGTGATTCGATCAGCACGAGCTTTGCAGGCCGGGACAGGGCCTTCTTCCAGGCATCGAGGTCGGCGCCCGGAACGAACTCCGTCTCCACGCCATAGCGCGGCAGGATCGTCTGGCAGATGACCCGGCAGGAGCCGAACAGCGCGCTCGCAGCCACCACGCGATCGCCCGCCCCGACCGGCGCAATCATTGCGCTGGAGATCGCGCCCATGCCCGATGCCGTCACGCGGCAGGCTTCTGCGCCATCGAGCAGGGCAAGCCGCTCCTCCAGCATCCGTACCGTCGGATTGGCATAACGCGAATAGACGAAGCCTTCTTCTTCGCCAGCCATGCGAGCCGCAGCCTGTTCGGCGCTGTCATAGGCATAGCCTGACGTCAGGAAGATCGCTTCGGACGTCTCACCAAATTGCGAGCGCATGGTGCCGCCGCGGACGAGTTTCGTCGCTGGCTTCCAGTCATCTCCATCGCGCTTCGACATGGCCTTTGGTCCTTCCAATAAAGAGCGGACCGTCATAAGCCTCATATTCGAAAGGGATCAAGGGATGGCTGAAGCAAAACCGGGCGTTTTGCCTGATCACGAACTGAAAGCGCTGTTCGATGCGGGTGCCATCCGCTCGACAGAACCGCTGGACGTCGACCAGATCCAGCCCGCCAGCCTTGACCTGCGCCTTGCCCAGGACGCCTATCGCATCCGAGCATCCTTCCTGCCGGGCGCAGACCGGTCCGTCGCCGACGTTCTGCAGGAGCCGGGGATCGAGCTTCACCGTATCGACCTGACCCGGCAGGGCGCTGTTCTTGAGACGGGCTGCGTCTACCTCGTCCCCTTAATGGAGCATGTGAAATTGCCTGCGGGCATTTCGGGCCGCGCCAACCCCAAATCCTCGACAGGCCGCATCGACGTTTTCACCCGTCTCGTGACCAATCGCGGCAAGGCTTTCGACGATATCCCGACCGGTTATTCCGGTCCGCTCTGGCTGGAAATCAGCCCTCGGACGTTTTCAATACTTGTGCGCCCCGGCGACCGGCTTGCGCAGCTTCGCCTGCGGCGCAACAAGCCGCAGAATACGAGCGAGAAAACCGTGTCTATCGACATGGACCTGCCAGACGGCCAACCGGTTGGCTGGCGCGCCAAGCATCATGCCGGGCTGATCGACCTGCGCGGAATAGCCAAGCACGAGATCGCCGATTTCTGGGAACCGCTCTTTCCCCACAGGGGGCGGCTGGTCCTGAACCCGGAGGATTTCTACATCCTCGCCTCACGCGAAGCGGTGAAAGTGGCCGGCACCAAGGCCGCGGAGATGGCCCCCATCGCGCCTGAGCTTGGCGAGTTTCGCGCGCACTATGCCGGATTCTTCGACCCCGGCTTTGGCACGAACAAGGGCGGCTCGCGCGCGGTGCTGGAGGTGCGCTCACGCGACGTGCCTTTCATCCTCGAGCATGGCCAGCCAGTGGCCAAACTTGTCTATGAGGACATGGCCGCCAAGCCATCCGCCCTCTATGGCGGCAAGCGGAGCAACTATCAGGGTCAGGGCCTGAAGCTCTCGAAACATTTCGGCTGAGGCTGGACAGCGGGCGCGGAGCAGGTTTGTCTGATACCGACGTCAGGCAAACAGGGGACGATCCAATGAAATCAGCATTCTATCTCGGCGCAGCAGCCTTGCTTCTTTCGGCATGCGGGGGCGCGGACGACGAACCGGCCACGAAAACATCAGAGCTTCGCGCAGATTGCGATATCCTCGCGAGCGATCCTGAGGCGCAGGAGACCTTCGATGAGACAGGCATTACAGCCGACACATTCTGCGGTTGCTTTGAGAAGGTAGTCGCCTCCAGGACGGAGACCGAACAGGCTCAGATGAAAGTGACCCTGTCTCGTGTCACGACCGCCATGGAAGAAAATGGTCAGGGCGCAGAAGACGTTGTCGGCAACATGATGGGATCTCTCATGATGGCCGCTGAGGAAGATACCGAAGCGCAGGACCTGACGGCCGGCATCAGCCTGATTGGCGATGCCATCAACGATATCGGCAACAGTTATGAAGACGGAAATTCCTGTCCGGCAGGCTAAGTCTTGATTTGACTTCCCCGTGGTGAAGTCTGCTTCCTGTCCCCGAAGCCTGCAGTCAGAGACAGGCTATCGGGAGACACAGAATGACCCATGATCTCGTCATCCGGAACGGCTTCGTCGTTGACGGAACAGGCGCACCAGGCCGCGACGCCGATATCGCCATCGACGCTGGACGCATCACCGCGATCGGGCAGATTGCCGCGAAGGCCCGCGAAGAAATTGATGCGCGCGGTGAACTCGTCACGCCGGGTTTTGTCGACGTGCATACCCATTATGACGGGCAGGTGACCTGGGGCGACACGCTGACGCCCTCCTCGGTTCACGGTGTCACCACCGCCGTCATGGGCAATTGCGGCGTCGGCTTTGCGCCCTGCCGAGAAGCCGATCGCGATCGGCTGATCCGCCTGATGGAAGGCGTCGAGGATATCCCGTTTCCAGTCCTGTCGACGGGCCTTCCATGGGACTGGCAAAGCTTTCCCGAATATCTCGACAGCCTGTCGGGCAAGGCTTTCGATATCGACTTCGCGGCACAGCTGCCGCATGCGGCGCTGCGCGTCTATGTGATGGGCGAACGGGGCGCAAACCGCGAGGACGCGACCAACGCTGACATTGCCGAGATGGCCCGGCTGGCCAAAGCGGCCGTAGAGGCGGGCGCGCTCGGCTTTTCGACCTCCAGAACCCTCAATCACCGTACATCCGACGGCCAGCCGACACCGACGCTCACCGCCTCCGAAGCCGAGCTGACCGGCATCGCCATGGCCCTCAAGGATGCCGGAAAGGGCGTCCTGCAATTTGTTTCGGACTTCAACGACCCGAAAAAGGAAGCGGCGATGCTGCGCCGGATCGTCGAGGCATCTGGACGGCCACTCTCTGTCTCGCTCGCACAGTCCGACGTCGCTCCAGAAGGCTGGCGCGCGCTGCTCGGTGCCATTGAAGAGGCTGTGGACGATGGCCTGCCGATGCGCGCGCAGGTCTGCGGTCGGCCCGTCGGGGTCCTGCTCGGGCTGGACCTCACCATGAACCCGTTCACGGCTCACCCGGTCTATCAGGAAATCAAGGACAAGACGCTGGACGAGCAGGTCGCCGCCTTGCGGGATCCGGATTTCCGCGCCCGCCTGCTTGCCAGCAAGCCGGATCCGGACAACCCCTTCGTGCAGAGCCTGCTGCGCCAGTTCGGCAAGCTGTTCGTGCTGGATGCCGTGCCGGATTATGAACCGACAACCGACCGCACCGTGGAAGCCATCGCGAAACAGCGGGGTCTCACCAATGAAGAGGTCGCGCTCGACATCCTTCTTGAAGATGACGGCCGGGGCATGCTGTACCTGCCCTTCCTGAATTACGCGCAGGGCTCGCTCGATCCGTCCTATGAGATGCTCAACAGCCGGGCGACCATTCCCGGCCTGTCTGATGGCGGTGCTCATGTCGGCATGATCTGCGACGGCTCCTTCCCGACGACGATGCTGACCCACTGGACACGGGACCGGTCTCGCGGCGACCGCTTCGCAATCGAGTCGGTCATAAAGATGCAGACGGCTGATACGGCGCACTGGATGGGCCTTCACGATCGCGGCCTGTTGCAGCCGGGTTATCGGGCAGACCTCAACATTATCGATTATGACAGCCTGACCCTCCATCGGCCCGAGATCATCCGGGATCTTCCCGCTGGGGGACGACGCCTGATGCAGAAGGCAACCGGCTATACCGCGACCATTGTCGCCGGCCAGACAATCTACCGCGACGGCACGCCAACAGGGGCGAAACCGGGACGGATTGTGCGCGGCGCGCAACACTCTCCGGCAATCTCGAAAATAGCGGCCGAGTAGGCCAAATTTCATCTAATCGAGTCACTTTTCAGAAGGCTTGGTCCATCTAGGTGTTCAACATCGTGTTCAAATGAGGGGTTGAACAGATGAGCGAACAGACCATTCAGGCCATGGTTTTTGTCGCCGCATGCTTTGCCGGTATCGTGGCGCTCCGCGCGCTTTATGTCGTGATCTTCTACAAGTCGTGGAAGCTCGACGAACTTCTCGGCTTCAGCGATTCTGGCTGGGAGTCCGAGCGCATGCGCGAACGGCGACGGGACTTCTGGCGCTAGGCCGGTTTGACGGCCTGTTCCTCGACACTATCGAACCTGTCAGCCCGCGCGAGGTCCGGAAAGAGCCGGGTCCACAAAAGCGCTGTCGCAATGGCCGCGCAGCCGCCGAAGACCACCGCACCCACGGGGCCGAGCAGGCGCGCCGCCACACCGCTTTCAAACTCGCCAAGCTCATTCGACGCAGAGATGAAGATGAAGGAGACAGAGGACACGCGGCCCTTCATCTCGTCCGGTGTCGCGAGCTGAATGAGCGAGGCACGCACGAAGACTGAAATCTCGTCTGCTGCCCCTGTCACCGCCAGGGCGGCGAAAGACAGCCAGAACGAGGTAGACAACCCGAACACCAGCGTGGCCACGCCATAGACGCCGACAGCCCACATCATCCAGGGGCCCACACGGCGCGCCAATGGGCGGGTCGCCAGCACGAAGGCCACCGACGCTGCACCGACAGCAACCGAGGCCTGCAGGAAACCTAGCCCCACCTCACCCACATAGAGGATGTCGCGGGCGAAAACGGGCAGCAGCGCCTTCGCCCCGCCGAAGAAGACCACGACAAGATCCAGCGAAATCGCGCCGAGCACGATCTTGTTGCGGCGGATATAGCCGAGCCCCTCGAACACCATCGACCATCCGCGCACATTTAACACCTTCTCGTGCGGCGGCGTCTTGGCCGTCGCGAGCGCCGTGAACGAGAAGCAGGCGAGCACAATGGCCGAAATATAGACCGCCTCGGCACCGCCAAAAGCGTAGATAAGGCCACCGATGGCGGGGCCGGCAATCGTCGCTGTCTGGAAGCCGAGAGAGTTCCAGGCAATGGCCGTGGGCAGTTCGATCCGCGGGATCAATCGCGGAAACAGCGAGCTTGCCGCCGCAGGCACGAAGGCGTTCACGCAGCCAAGGGTCACCGCGACGCCGAACACAATGGGCAGGGCATAGCTCGCCGGCAGGAAGACCGACGCCAGCAGGGCGAAGGAAACCAGGATACGCACCGCAATGGCAATGAGCAGGATCATTTTCCGGTTCAGCCGGTCCGCCGCCTGTCCACCCACAAGCGAGAGCAGCAGGACCGGCAGAAACTGGGACAAGCCGACCAGACCGAGCAGGAAGGCCGATTCCTCAATTCCCCAGCCAAGCCCGCCGACTTCCGCGGGATCGCGCGCGACATTGTAGACCTGCCAGCCAATTGCGACGGCCTCCATCTGCCGTGCGGCCGCAATCGACACCCGCATCAGCCAGTAGTGCAGATATGCTCTGTGCCTGAAGACGCGGAGGTTGGGAGCAATCGCCATGGAGCGCCTCTCCTAACGCGCCATCAGAAACCTGCAAGTACGATCCTTCCCTTCTGCCGGCCTGAACAATTACAGGGCTGTCCGCACGGTCGACCGGGACGGTCTATCAGGACCGGGATGCCGTCAGCGCAAGACATGCGGCGGAGTGAGAGCCCCACCCCGACGCCCCCAGCGGGAGGGGAGGGTCAGGCCGAGCAGCTGCCGCCGCCGAGCACACAGAAGCTCGCACACCATGCATGGTTGAGCTGAACGGGCTCGGCAGTCGCTTCCTTCAAGCTCGCGCCGAGTTCGAACCGTTTGTCATAGGCGAGCAATGTGCAGGCTGTGACGACGGCATGTCCTTCGCCTCTTCTCTTCACGACCATGCGCTGGCTCGCGCACATCATGTCCGCCGGGTCCACATGAAGAATACCCCAGCACGCCGTCGTGATCTCGGGCGGGCTGTCGCCTTCGATCATTTCCGGAAAGAGAACCAGTTGTCTGGTGTCGGATTGCGAAATGCCGAGGCCGAGAGTCTCGATCAGCGCGCCATAGCCAGCCCGCGCTTCGGTTTCGTCCTCAGCAAGGGCCTGACGACCGGCTAGGGCAAGGTTGAATCCATGCTCGGCTAGCCAGGAAAGCCCCTTGCAGGCGGCATCGAAGCTGCCCGCGCCGCGTTCGGCATCGTGAACAGCTTTGGTATGGTGGTCCATCGAGACACGGAGCACCATGCGGTCACCATATTGCTCCCGCAGGTCGAGCAATCCGGCCTGAATGCGCGGCCGCATCATCGGGCGCATCGCATTCGTCAGCAGGAGGAGCGAGTGCCCGCGCTCGAGCACGGCCTGCATGATGTTCAGAATGTCCGGGCACATGAAGGGCTCGCCGCCTGTAATGCCGATTTCCTTAGCGTCTTCGCCGAGCGCTTCGATCTCATCAAGGAAGGGGGTCACGTCCGCGAGCGTGAGATAGACAAGATTGTCATTGGTCGGCGAGCTTTTGATGTAGCAGTTCACGCATTCAATGTTGCAGAGCGTGCCGGTATTCAGCCAGAGCGTCTTCAGGCCGCGCCAGTGCACGCTGCCGCGCACTTCGCCCTTGGCGGTGAGGAACGGGTCCTGAAACTTCTGATCAATCAAAGTGGTGTGCGCCATGGGAACCGACACTAGGACAGGTTCGCGCCAAGACAAGCGGCCTCCCGCACCGGCTCGCGAAACTGTGACCGCGCGCCGGGCGAGAGGGCAGGTCCGCCGGTTACTCGAACGCCTGATTGGAGTCGACGATCCGGATCGGGTGGTCCACCTTCCTGTGGGCGATATGCTCAGGCCGGGGCTTGTGCGCCGCGAACGGAGCCTTCAGCCGGTTGGACCACGCATTGTAGACGAAGAATGCGTTCATCCGCTCAAACGGGGTAATGTTTCCGTTGGATGCATGCAGCGTGTTGCAGTCGAAAATCACAACTGAACCTGCTTTTGGCGCGGGCGCTTCAATTCCCCCTTCTTCGACCAGCGTCTCAATGCTCTTCGCATCCGGGATGCCGGTCTCCTGACGTTTCAGGGAGGCCTTGTAATTGTCGTCAGGCGTTTCGCCGACACACGAGATGAATGTCTTGTGGCTGCCTGGCACAAACATCACAGGGCCAGCCTGGGGGTGATTGTCCGTCAGCATGACCGACATAGAAATTGCCCGCATGTTCGGCATCCCGTCTTCGGCGTGCCAGGTTTCGAAGTCGGAATGCCAGTAGAATTCCCGGCCCCGAAAGGCAGGTTTGTAATTCAGGCGTGACTGGTGGATGTAAACTTCATCAGCCAGAATGCAGCGCGCTACATCAGCGAGCCTGCGGTCACGGGCAACATAATCGAAGTGAACCGACTGGCGGTGGATCGCGAAGATAGAGCGGACAGCGCCGCTGTCGCGCTCGGATACAACCGTCTCATCGGCGAGGCTGGCCGGGTGTTGGCGAAGTTCTTCCGCCGTGGCTTTCATGCGCTCGACTTCGTGCTCAGCGAACACGTTCTCGAGTACGATAAAACCATTGCGGCTGAATTCGGCCAGCTGGTCTGGCCGCAAGGGTGGCTGCCGGTCTGGGCGGCCATGGATGACGGGTTCTTCGCGCGGGATGAATTGCGGGCGGGCGTTCGTTCGGGTGGTGTAATGATCCTCTCGAATATGTTGCATGACTGATATCTTGCGTTCCTTCTTTGCCCGCCTGAGGCGGGTCGGGGTTGTCGATCAGATGGGGACGCCGAGGCGTACCAAGCACCCATCTGCGACCACTTACGCGGGGCCACCCTCATAGGTTGCAAACTTTTCCAGATGACACGCAGGGCGGTAACATAGATCAACATTCGAACGCGAAATTTGGGACCAGAAGCGTGGCGTGAATGGACGTCACGCGCGATCTCCGGCATAGCGCTTCGCCATGGGACCTGAATTCCTCCTGATGCTGGCCGACCGGATCGGCGTCTTCGTCTTCGCGATCTCGGGGGGCGTCGTCGCTGTACGCAAGGAGATGGATTTTCTCGGCGTCATTGTGCTCGCATTCCTGCCTGCAATTGGCGGCGGCACACTGCGCGACCTGCTGCTCGACCAGCCTGTCTTCTGGCTCAGCGATTCCATTACGCTGATCCTCGCCATGGCGGGCGGAGTGACAGCCTTCTTCTTCTATCGTTATGTCAGCCAGTTCAGGGCACTTCGCTGGCCGGATGCGGCGGGTATGGCGCTCTTTGCGATTGCAGGTGCCGCCAAGGCGCACGCTCTCGGCCACGGTTTCCTTGTTGTGGTCATGATGGGGACGATTACCGCCAGCGCTGGCGGCCTTATCCGCGATGTTGTCGCCAATGAGGAACCACTGGTCCTCAAGGAAGGCGAACTCTATGCGACGTGCGCCATTGCAGGGTCGGTCGTCTACTTCCTGCTGGTTCAGTATGGGCCGAGCGGTACCGTCGCCGTCGCAGCAGGGACGGCGACGGCCTTCATCCTGCGCGCAAGTGCCATCCTGTTCGGGCTCACCCTGCCCAGGGCGAAGGGCTAGACCCCCGCCCTACTCTGCCGCGACCATTGCCGGCTCATCACGGCGAATGGCCCGGCGGATCACATCGCCATAGCCATGCGAGATGCAGTCGGTCTCGGCATAGAAGCCGCGCTCTTTGAGGATGCGGTGCATGCGCCCGAGATTGTAGGGCGGAATACTGGCCAGCAAGTGATGTTCGAGGTGATAGTTCACATTGTTCGGCGCAATGAAGATGCGCTGCCAGAACGGGGCGACCGTGGTGCCGGTATTGAGGCGGGCGTCAAGTTGCGTACGGTCAATGGCTGTGCCGTGCTCGCCAATCTGGCGCAGGCGCACAATTGCCGGATAGATGAACAGTTCCGCCGCCCACCACATGAGATAGGCCCATGGCGCACCAACAGCGGTGAGGGCGCCAAGAAGCGCCACATGAAAGGCGAGCCACTTCCAGTTCCGTGACAGCTTGAACTTGCGGATCTTGAATAGCGTGTCTCGAATGCCTGTCTGGCCGGTCAGGTCCCGCTTGAACTTGCGGACCAGGCTCTCACGCGGCACCGGGTAATTTTTGACGAAGCCGATATCGGGATCGTTGGGAGTGCCGGCATATTTATGATGCTTGAGGTGGTAGGCGCGATAGGCGGCCAGCGAAATGTTCATCGGCGCGCCGGCCAGCCATTCACCGACGAAATCGTCTGCAGCCTTTGACTTGAAGAAAGCATGATGGGCGCAATCATGATTGATGATGCCAAGCCCCAGCTGGCGTCCGCTGAGGATCAGGATGCCGAGCAGGATCGTGAGCGGATTTATCCAGATGATCGCTATTGCAAAGGCCGCGGCGATCAGTGCCCAGTTCCAGGCCAGAGTGATCCCGGCCTTCAGATTGGACTTTTCACGCAATTGTCGCAATTCCTCCTTTGACAAGGCGTCTGAGAGCTTCATTAAATCTGACATCGCGTTACCTCACTAGCTGCAATGGTTTGTTACACTACACCTCACTATGCATCAACAACTGTATCAATTTCGTCCTTCGGACCCCGGTGAGATCACAGCCCGCTCGCTCGTGCTTTCCCTGCTGGCCGGGAGCGAGGTGCCCCAGATCAGCATCAGCAGGCTGATCAGGGCCGGCACGCTTTTCAACATTGAAGCCGCCACCATGCGCGTCGCTGTAACCCGCCTGATGCAGAGCGGTCATCTGGAAAGCTCCGACCGCGGCGTCTACGTCCCCGGCCCGCGCTCACGGGCGCTGACGACCCGCGTCCAGAAATGGAAAGACGTAAATGATCGCAAACGCGACTGGGATGGCGAGTGGCTCACGGCACTGACTCAGCATCTCGGCCGGACGAATCGCAAGCAGGTGCGTGCGCGCGAGCGGGCACTGGCCCTGTCAGGCTATCGCGAGACCCCGCAGAATTTCTGGGTGCGTCCAGCCAACCTCGCCCGTGACCTGCAGGACCATCGCAACGATCTGATATCCATCGGCGCCGACGAAGGCATCCTGATACATCGCGTCTGCGCGACAGCGAGTGGTGAAGAGGCCGCCTGGTCGGGCCTCTGGTCCGTCGATGTCCTGCGCGAGTCCTATGACCGCGCCATCCGGACCATGGAGGACAGCATGAAGCTGGTGCCGGACTTGCCAGCAACAGTTGCCGCGAAGGAGACCTTTCTGGTCGGGCAGAGCGTCATCAGGGCAATCAATTACGATCCGCTCCTGCCGAAGGAACTCGGGCCGGATCACCGGTTTCGCGACATGGTCATGATGATGCGGACGTATAACAAGGTCGGGATTGCGTGCTGGTTACGCTTTGACGCCAGCGCCTGAAAATCAAGAGCGACGATAGGGCTTCAGCATGTCCCTGACGGCCTCGAAAGCGCCGCGGGCGACCTGTGTTGCCGTTGGCCCGCGACCCCGTGCATGCCGTACGAAGTGTACACAGTTCGAGCCTGTCAGGTGGTAGTCATGGCCGAGGCGCCGGTTCGCCCGCGCGGAAGCGAGATAGTCGCTTTCACCCTCGCCAGGGCCGTGATTCTGGATATCCCGTCCGCGCGCAAACGCCTCAAAACTCTGGGAGACGACCCCGCCATAGCGGCCATTGCTGGACAGGATCCGGCCTCCATGAGTCACCACACCATAGTGACGAAGCACACCGCCGAAGCGGACAGAGACCACGTCACCGGGCCGATAATCAAATTTAGAATTCATCGAAAAACGATAAACTATCCTAGGTGGCGACGTCAAGCTCAGAGAAAATCGCGGAGCGTTTCCATGAAGAGATCGAACCGGTCGTGATGGAGCCAGTGGCCGGCCTCAGGGAAGAGCTTTACCTCGGCATTGCCGAAATGACGGTCGCGGCCATCCTCTGCCGGACTGGAGGCCCAGCTTTTCTCGCCATAGAGGAGCAGCGTCGGACAGGTAATCGAGGCCCAGAGCTCATGGATCTGCTCCTGGGTGAGATCCACCGATTCCCAGACGCGAAGATAATTGTCGAACTTCCAGCTATAAGTGCCGTCCTCATTGCGCGCGATGCCGTTCAGGGTGAGGTGGCGCGCCTGTTCTTCAGACAGAAAGCCATTCTCTTCCTTCATGCGGGTATAGGCCTGCTCGAGGCTCTCATAGCGCTTGGGCTGACGGCCTGACAGGGCGCGCTTGTCCTCGATCATCTTGCGGAACCGGTCCTGCCACGGCGTCTTCTGGCGTTCGGCCAGCATCTTCGGGCTCGGACCGAGCCCTTCAATCGCGACGAGTTTTTTCACATTCTCCGGATAAAGCCCGGTATAGCGCAGGCAGATATTACCGCCCAGCGAGTGCGAGACGATGGTGACCGGCGCGAGCTTCAGCTGGTGGATGAGCTGCGCGAGATCGTAGATATAGGCCTGCATGTTGTAATTGCCTTCGGGCGACCAAGCGCTGTCACCGTGACCGCGAAGATCAGGCGCGATGATGTGCCAGTCGTCGCGAAGTTCCTGCGCAACCCAGTCCCAGCTGCGGCAATGGTCGCGCCCGCCATGAACCAGCAGGAGGGGCGGTTTGTCTTCATTGCCCCAGTCGACATAGTGAAGCTTCAGGCGTTGCGAGAAATAGGTGTTCGAGACGGGGCCGTGCAGTGTCATCAGCTCTCCTTCGATGGCATGGATTCGTAAAAGGCAATCGCCGCGGCGTTGGAGACATTGAGGCTCTCCATACCCGGCTGCATCGGGATGCGGGCGAGCGTTGCGCAGGCCTTGGCAACGGCCGGGCGAAGGCCTGAACCCTCGGCGCCCATCACGAAGGCGACCTTTGGTGCGCCGCTGATAGCATTCCGGATTGTCTCATCGCCTTCACCGGCGAGGCCGATCGTATGGAACCCCTCCGCGCCAAGCTGGTCGATGGCACGGGCAATGTTAACGGCGCGCACTTCGGCTACGGTCTCGATTGCGCCCGCGGCAGATTTTGCAGCGACCCCGGTGATCGGCGGCGTGTGGCGGGTCTGCAGGATGATGGCTCCTATTCCGAATGCGGCAGCAGAACGGAATATAGCACCAAGATTATGCGGGTCGGACAACTGGTCGAGCACGCAGATGCGGGTCGGCGCGTGCGGGCTTGCCAGAACATCGTCGAGCGACAGCGCTTCCAGTGGTTTCACCCGGATCGCAAGGCCCTGATGAACCGCGCCCGGCGGCAGGAGTTTGTCGATGGCTTTCGGGTCGAGGATTTCCATGCCAGACAGACCGAGGCGCCGCGCGGCGTTCTCGCTTGCGATCTGTCGCAATATCTCGCGTTTCGGATTGGCGAGGGCCGCCTCGACGGCATGCTGGCCCCATAGCCAGACCGGTGCGGACGGATCGGCTGATGGGCCAGCTGTAAATCGCCGTTTCTGGTGGTTGCGTGCGATTGTCTTCATCCCTATAAGACGCGCTTCGGTGCGCCGGTGCCTGCTGTTGCAGTCATTTGGCGTCCTGTTCCGGCGGCGTCAATCAAAGCGTCGCAGGACATGCCCTGGAGGGGTGGCCGAGTGGTTAAAGGCAGCAGACTGTAAATCTGCCCGCATAGCGTACACAGGTTCGAATCCTGTCCCCTCCACCATTTCCTGCCGATCTGGCGTCGATCAGGAAAATCAGTCCGGCGGACAGATTTCAGGCAAGCGAATGCGGCGGCAGGGGCTTTATTGGTCTCGATCCCCGCTTCGCTGCGCTACGCGATGGATCATGCTCAAGGCTGCTTTTCCTCTTTTGATCCCGTATCGGCGCTAACGCGCCTCACATGGATCGCGCTCAGGGCTGCTTACCTGTCGTGACCTCCGGCTGGCTACGCTCCGCGATGCATGCGGCTCAAGGCTACTGCTGATCCTCCGGACTGCGATCAAATAACTTCGCCACTTGCATCGGACGCGGCGGCGAAGTATCTCCACCGGCTCCGGGCGGGTATAGCACAACGGTAGTGCAGCAGCCTTCCAAGCTGAGGATCTCGGTTCGATTCCGTGTACCCGCTCCAGTCCGCTTCCCAGATTGATGCCTCGTCCCACCTGACCGCGTCAGCCGACTTTCAGCGTCGTGCCGGCCGTGCCTGCGTGGTGGACGAAGTCCCGGAGGAAGGTGATCGCCTCATCATGCTTCACAGGACGCGAGATGAAGAAACCCTGCGCCGAATCTGCGCCCATTCCACTGAGTATGGCGAGCACCTCTGCGCTTTCTACGCCCTCTGCGGTGACCGTCATGCCGAGGCTGTGGGCAAGATCGATGGTCGACTTGATCAGAAGCGCGTCCGATGAGCCAGCGGCCAATGGAATGACGAAGGATTTGTCGATCTTCAGCTCATGCGCCGGGATCTGTTTCAGATAGCTGAGCGATGACAGGCCCGACCCGTAATCATCAATCGAAATCTCGATGCCGGCATCGCGCAGCCTCTCAATGTTTGCGAGCGCCAGCTCCGGGTCGTCGATGACCGCGGTTTCCGTCACCTCGAAACAGTAACGGGATGTCTCGTCCCTGATGGTCGCAATCGACCAGTCGAGGAAGTCGGAATCGGTCAGCAGCCGGCCAGAAAGGTTGACGGCCATCTTGATGTCGAACCCTGCCTCGACGAAGGATTGCCGGTCTGCCCGGACCTGCTTCAGTACCCACTCGCTGAGCGGGCGGATGTGACCGGTCTCTTCAGCCGTCCGCACAAACTCCTCCGGCGATACGAAGCCGCGCACCGGATGCTTCCAGCGCAGCAGGGCCTCGACACACCCGATGGTCTGCCTGCGCAGGTCGACCTTTGGCTGGTAGGTCATGTAGATGCTTCCATCCTTCAGACCGTCGATCATCTCGCTCATCAAAGAGAGTGTGCCGCTTGGATCGCCATAGGCCTCGGCATCGAACTGGAACAGATCCACATGACGGCCGCGGCCCTGCTGCAAGGCGATGACCGCCCGGTCGATCGAGCCCAGACGTTCATCGGCCGCGAAGGGCGCAAAGCCCGCATCGAGCTGGATATCGACCTTTTCGCCATCAATCTCGATCGAGTCGCTGACCGTACGGACGATGTCCTGTAGCCTCCGGAACGCGTCTGAATCGCTGTCTGCCGTGATGATCAGGCCGAGCAGATCTGAGCCAAGTCGGCCAATGCCCTGAACCTGACAGAGGTCGGCAATGCGCTTGCCGAGCGTTGCCATCAGGCGGTTGCTCGCATTCTGTCCGATCACCGCCATGATACGTGCGAACCGCGCCGGGCTGATGACGGCGGCATAGACATTGGCGTGGCCCTGGCCGCAAATATCGTCGAGCTTCTGCTGCAGGGCCCGCCGGTTTGGCAGCTCGGTCTCAGTGTCGGTCAGCGACAGGCGGAGAATGTTTTCCTCACGAAGCTCGATCTCGTCCGCCATTTTCGAGAAGCTGGCGGCGAGGCGACCGATCTCGTCCGTCGAGGTCACATTGATCGGCATGCGGCGGCCATCAGCAAGCGCCCGGGTCGCATTGTCGAGTGTCGAGATGGGCCTTGTCACCGAGCGGGAGATGAACCAGGAACAGACAAGCAGGGCCACAACACCGCAGACCGTTACGACGATCACGGCGAACAGCGTGGTACGGAACGGCGCCATTGCGGCAACGATCGGATAGGACAGGATGAGGTGGGCGTCGGTAAGTTCACCAAAGCCGCCAATGCGCGTATCGCGGACGACGACGTCCTTCTCAGTGCCATGTCCGTTGGACAGGTCGTCCTCCATGACCACTTTTGCAGTGAGTGGAATGGAGGACAGGCCTTCAAGCTCTTTCATCATGGCAGCGTCGAGCGCCGAACCGAACAGCACCCAGCCGATAAGGCCCGGAGTGCGGACAGGCTCTGAGACGACCTGGTGAGGCACGCCGCCGATTTCGATGATGCCCCGCTCGGAGCCATCGCGTGTCAGGGCCTTCCAGATTTCAACCGGCGCCTCTCTTTCTTCTGCGCTTCCGGCGAGAATAAGCTTTCCATCCACTGTGATGAGGCCGGAAATGTCGACCGAGACGCGCCGGGATGTGCTCTCCAGCGCAGACGCGAGCGTAGCTACATCATGGCTTGCGGCAGCTTCGCGAAAGCCGGAATCACGCGCGAGGGCGCCGGTGCTATGCTTGAGTTGCTCCGATTTCAGCGACCATAATTTCGCATAGACTGCGGAGGCAGCTTCCATCTCGTCGGCAATCTTCGTCTTTGCCGTGTTCTCGACAGACACATAAACGGCCATGGCGATCGAGATGAGGATGAGGCCAAGCAGACTGCCATAGGCGAAAGTGAGTTTGGTCTTGAGCTGTTTGAACATCGGGAGCCCGTCATTGGTTGGTGCCGCCATGAACGGTCCGAAACTGCATCTTCCGCCATGGGGCGTAACCGGTGTCAGTGTCGACCGTACGGACGGTCAGCAGGTCCCCACCCGCAATGTCTCGGTGCCTGGCTGTCGACGAAGACATGGCGGCATCAGCGGATTCAAGAGTTCCGGTCTCGTCCATGGACTGGACTGACTGAGCCACTGCTGGAAACGTTGCAGCAGCGAGCAGAAGGCACACCGGAACACCACGCATCGCAGCCCGTATTCCAGAAACACATTACAAGACATTTAATTGCGAACGACCAATTGCAGCCAAATGCGGCACATTGACGAAGCGTGAGTGGAAGATCTGGCGCACCTAACAGGATTCGAACCTGTGACCTCTGCCTTCGGAGGGCAGCGCTCTATCCAGCTGAGCTATAGGTGCGTCGCGCTGTCCATAGGCGAAGCTGGCCGGGAGGGCAATCACCTGCCCGCACGACATCACAGCTTTCACCCTGCCGCGAGCTATGCAAGGGTGCACCCGATGCGCCACTGCAAGGGAGTTTAACGCATGGCTTTTCGTCTTCACACCATCGCTGTCGGCGTTTGCGTCGCTGCGCTTCTGTCCCTGTCAGGCTGTGGGTCGGACAGCAGCACCACCAGCGAAGGCGATCCGCATGACCTCTCGGCCACGACAAGCGAGACCAGCTCTGAAATGGCCGAGGTCCGGCGCGACCGGCAGGACATCATAGACGAATACGAAGCCGCGCTCGAAGAGGCCCGCAAGACAAATGGAGCCGGCACGCCTGCGCTGTGGACGCTGGCCGATGAAGACACGACGATCCACCTGTTCGGCACGGTGCATATCCTGCGCCCCGAACTGGAATGGCGCAGCGACGCCTTCAATGAAGCCTTTGCGAACGCCGACAAGTTGGTCGTCGAGATCGACATGGAGAGCGAAGAAGGCATGCGCGCGATGGCACGCGACTTCCAGCAGAAAGGCCTCTACCAGGATGGACGGCGCCTCTCCAGCGAGATCAGCGAGGCCGATCTTGCCGCGCTCAATGAAGCCCTGAAGCCGATGGGCCTGCCTACCACGGTCTTCGACCCGATGGAACCGTGGATGGCGGCGGTGACGCTGTCTGTGCTGCAGCTGCAGAATGATGGCTTCGACCCGGACTCCGGCGTCGAAACGATCCTGATCAATGAAGCCAGGACTGCCGGAAAATCCTTTGGCTATCTCGAAACAGCTTCCTTCCAGGCCGATATCTTCGACACGCTGCCGGAAGATGTGCAGAAGCAGTTCCTGTATGAGACGGCGCTGGCGCTCGATGAATCCTCGCTGATGCTCGACCAGATTGTCGAGGAATGGGCCGATGGCGATGTCGAGGGCCTCGGCGTGCTGGTTGCGAATCCGGAGACGGGCGGCGGCGAAGGCATCTATGATGCGCTCTTCGTTGAGCGCAACAGCAACTGGGTGCCGCTGATCGAGGACATGCTGGAGGAGCCGGGCACGATCTTCATCGCAGTTGGCGCGGGTCACCTGGCTGGCCCTGACAGCGTAATCACCATGTTGCGCGACAAGGGATATGAGGTGGAAGGGCCATAAGCCCAGCCGCTCGCCCTCGTCCTTCGACTTCGCTCAGGATGAGGGCTTTTTTGACGACGCAACTCACCAACCAGCACCGGCGCCCGCAAAGTCGATCTGACTTGCGGCGGGCGAGGCTGGATTGCGGGTTGGGTAAAGCGCTAGCCGGGTTCGAGCGCGGCTGGGGTGAGCGGCGGGTGAAACCCGTCCAGAACCGGTCCGGAATCCGGACAATTCGCGTCCGGAGCGCTGAAGGCGGCGAAGTTCGTTGCGAGGGCATCGAGGTCCAGCGCTTTCCACGGCGTGCGCGGGGCATGCTGCGTCCAGTCGGTCTCAGACCGCTCATCGGCCGGCATCTGCCAGGTGATGAGAATGCGTCCCTTGCGGGTCACGCCGATGCCGACCATGCCGCCCTGCGGATGGGCAGCGCCCCAGGCACGCATATACCGCCGGACCTGCCAGCAGTCCCACAGGAAGACCGGCCAGCAACAGGCCGGAAGCTGAGCAAGAATGGACAAGATCCATGGGCGGTCGAGCATGCGTGTATTGAAACACGGGACGCGACCTGTCTGATAAAATAGCATTAGCCCCACGAAATCATGGATGATTATCAATACTCGATCTTGTGAAAACCCCCGCCAGCACAGGATATAAATCAGCATTACAGGCGGTATACATTACCACACATCCACATGGATGATGTTTTATTTGCATGCGGCGTCCTCAGCTGTTCGGCTGGCCTCCTGACCTATCCAACAGCCAGAAATGAGGATCATCATGAAAACGCTGATTTCGAAAGCCCTGACATCCGTCGCCGCCGTCGCCATGATGGGCGCACCGGCTGCGCTCGCACAGGCCACCCCGGCCCAGCAAGCCGCGCCGCAGCAGGCAGCCCCCGTCACCGACACAGAAGTGACCCAGTTTGTTGCCGCGAATGCAAAGGTCGGCACGATTGCCGCTGACATCAATAGCGGTCTTTCGGGTGAGGAGACCGAAGCCGAGCTCGCCGAACTGCAGCAAAGCGCGCAGACCAAAATGATTGCCGCCATCGAGGAAGAAGGCCTCACGGCAGGACGCTATACCGAGATCATGCAGCTGGCGCAGACCGACCCGGAGGTGAATGCGCGTGTCGTTTCCGAAATGGACGGCTAGGCGCCGCCCCTTCCTCCCGGACGAGCCGAAAGCCCCGCCATCTGCGCGGGGCTTTTTTTGTGCGGCGCAGGGACGGAAATCTGCTTGCGGACAGACGCATGCCGGACTAGATACGCGCCGCCGCGGGCCGAAGCGGGCGGCCGCATCCGCGCGGTGGGTCCATTGACAACAGATGTCAGACAAGGCGTTCGACTGTGTGTCCTGCGGGGCGTGCTGTTTCAGCCGCAATCCGCGCTATCTGAAACTCCTGCCCTGGGACGCCTCGCGTGCCCTGCCGCCAGAGAGCCTCTTCTCAGAGAACGGCGAGACCTATGTGAAGTTCGAGTGCGGCCATTGCGTGCACCTCAACCTCTCGAATGGCAAGGCGGCCTGCAGCGTCTATGAGAACCGGCCCGAAGCCTGCCGCGCCTTCCGGGCCGGCAGTTTCGAATGCGTGAAGGCGATCCGTGCGAACGGCATCATGGGCGAGAGAGCGCGCGCCGTGCCGGAAGTCGTGGCCTGACGCGCCCCGCCTGCTCCTGTGCGCGACAGCGTTCAGTTCTCGCGGGCCTTCGCCCCAGTATAGGTGAATCCATCCGCGCGGATCGTCTGGTCGACGATTTCGGGCGGCGGTGGCGGCTCGACCTCGCGGGCTTTTGCCCCGGTGTAGACAAAGGCATCCGCCTCAATGCGCTGGTCAACCATCTCCGGCAATGGCGGTGGCGCGGTTTCGCGCGCCTTTGCACCGGTATAGACGAAGGCGTCAGCCTTTATCTGCTGGTCGACAATCTCCTGCGCAGCGGCGACTGGACCCAGGGAAAGCACAGCGACAGAGATAAGAAGATGGCGCATCAGTCCGGCTTCTTCGGAAAGAGCGGCGACTTTGGCAGCTTCGAAGGCGGTGTCACGGCTGAAACATCAACGCCATCCTTGACCTGGACGGGCGTTGGCGTGGCCACTGTGCTGGATGAGGATCCCGGCAGGACGAGATCGCCACTGACCCGGGCAGCGCCGACGCCCCGCGACCAGGCTGGCGCGCTGAGGTCTTCTGAGTGGTCGCCATAGACCGCCCGAACGCCGAGCTGCAGCCCGCCAATCGCCATGCGCGGCTCGCACTTGTAACTGGCGAGAGCGCCCGGAACGCTGATCTTCTGGACATGCTCAAGCGGGACAGCGATGTCGACCGTAATGGAGCCCGACACGTCGCGATAGCCATCGGCGCTGAGCGGCGTGCCGGTTATGTCGGTTCCCGCATTCTCGATGAAATTCACAAAATTATACGTCGCCGTGCCGTTGCGAGGCAGGCCGATGTCGATGGAGCACTGGTAGCTGAACGTCGTCACCATCTCGTCGACATCACTGAGCTCGTAGGGAACTTCCAGCGAGAAGATCACCTCATCATTCGGGCTCGGGTCTTCGGTGAGATCAAGCGTGTGGTCCTGCGCGAGCGCAGGCAGCGCGAGTGCGGCTGCCAGCGCTCCGAGTGTCAGAATCGTTCTCATGTGCGTCTCCCAGTCGGTGTGCCGCAAGTTTAGCAGCGACCGGCTGGGGTGTCACATCGCGGTCGGACACAAGGCGGCCTGACGCACGCTGTCCGCTCTAGTGGGCGCTGTCGAGCGCCGGACGTTCGCGCCCCATTGTCCAGTTTCCGGGGGCGCGCACCTGCGGGTTTGGCGCGCACCAGATCTCGCCGCTATCGGTAATGATCGTCACCCAGATGAGGTGGTGTTCCTGGCCATAATCGATGACACCGACGGCGAAGCCATCACCCTTATCCTTCACGGTAAGGGGGATGGGCGGATTGAGCTGGGTAAACATATGAGGCGCTTTGCTTGCTGGTTGAGACAAGACATCAACAGCGCAGCGCACGGTTTGGTTTCCAGTGCCGGACGCAAAGACTGCAGCAGGCTAGTTCCGTGACGGGTAGATGCCCTGCGTGACGACGCACTGTTTCATCGCAAGGAAGGGCGGCATGTTCTCGCCGGTCGTGCTGTTCCCCATCCCGCCACCTGCGCCATCATCCACCATAACCGGGACACTGGTTGAGTGATGTTCAATCCCGCCCCTCTCTCCGACGGTGCGCGTGGAAAGACCTGGCCCCTGGCCCGTCCCTACCACGACGCGGCCGCGAAGGTCCGGCAGCGCGAAACTCGTGCGCCCATCGCCGCCATAATAGGTGCCCAGCAGTGAGAAGAGGGCCGTATGCTGCTGAATCGGCAGAAGACGGCCATCGGCCTCCATTGTGCCGCGCGGGCAGAAATTGAAGCCGACTGTGATGATTTCGCCAATATACTCATCCGGTCCAGCCTGGGCGGCAGGTGCGATGGCGGTGAGGCTGGCGCCGGTGAGCGCGGCGATGAAGAGTGATTTACGGACCATGTGGGTTTCCTCCGGAGATTGGACGTCGAGCTTAAGCAGGTTTGCGCAGGCGGCAAGGAGTATCGCGTGCAGGAGCCCGATCCCGTTTGACAGGGGCGTGGTTCAGGGTGACAGTCCGCGCACCTGAAGGTGGAGGGAATGAGACATGAAGACATTTGCAATGCGTGCGACCGGGGGCCTTGCGGGGCTGGCGGCAGCGACAGCGCTCGCCAGCTGCGCGGCGGCCGAGACGGATGCGCCGGCTGCGATGACGGCCGATGAGGCGCGCGCAGCCGTCGAGGCGCAGAATGAGCGGTTCGAAGCCTTCTTCGCCGCCGATGACGCCGAGGGGCTCGCCAGCCTCTATACCGAGACGGGCCGCCTTGTGCCGCCCGATGCGCCCGACATGGTCGGTGCCGAGGCGATCGCCGCCTACTGGACCGGCGCGTTCGGTGTGATCGAGACGGTCGATCTCGTAACCGATGAGGCCCTGCCGGTGGGCGAGGGCTATATCACCGAGCGCGCCCACGTCACGCTCTATGGCGCCGATGGCGAGGCGATGGGCGGCGGCAAGGCGGTGCTCCTCTGGGCGCTCGAGGACGGCGAATGGAAGATGCACTGGGACGCCTGGAATAACGGGCCGGTGGAATAGCCAACAAGCTGCGACAATAAGGCCATCAACACCCATGATATCCTCTCGCTTTCAGCAAGCGAGAGGTGATCCATGGCGTTCAACTGGCGTTATCGCGCGGGGATTCGGGTCAGCTTTGGCGACGGGGCAATGCCGACAGCGCGGTGGTTCCGGCGTGGGCGCTCTGTCTGGCAGGGCGATGGGGTGCATTCGAACCCGCGCTTCTTCAAGGTCGACTGGCGGATCTGGACACCGTCGAGCGCCATTGAAGAGGGGCTGTACGGCATTGGACGACGGCGGGCGATATGGGGGTCGCCGGCCTTCTGTATCGCGGAGGCCATGGAACTTCTACAGGACCTTCAATCCTCGGGCACCCTGTTCATGGTCATCACCCGCGCCCGCAAACGCATCAGTCCCGACGCGCCCTGGGACGCAGCCCGCGTGCCGGAAGACCGAAAGGCGATCCCCTATGACGAGGACACCGATCCGGAATTTTTCGGGCATCGGTGAGCGTGGGCGCGCGTACGGCCTAGTAATGCGGCGGAGGGCGGTCGACGGGGGTGGCCTGGCCGGTGGACTGTTCGGCGTCGGCGATACGCTCGGCGAGGCGGGTCACCTGCCGCTCCAGCCGCTCGATCAGCTTCCACTGCGCCGTGATGGCCGCGTTGAGGTCCTCAATTGTCTGCTCCTGATGGACGGCTCGCATTTCAAGCTCGTCGAGGCGGGAGGCGGTGTCGGGTGTGTCTGACATGGCGGAGGGATTAGCGCTGGGGGTGTGGGGAGGCAATGAGTTTGGAGGAATTCTATAAAACCCGGCGCAACTATCTCAGTCGATAAGTGGGAGGCCAGCGCGTCTTATGCGCTCTTAGACCTCCTAAAGAGGATAGCGACGCAGTTGCACGGATTAGGTAGTTGCGCTTTTGAAGGATTGTCGTATGAATTTGAGCGACTGAACCATCAAAAAGAAACCTTTTCTGATGGTTCAGTGCTCACAATTAGCGCTTGCGATTGGTCAAAAGTTTTCCGACTTCTACTGCCAATCGTAAGCCGTTGATTGTGATGCTCACTACGAGCACCAAGGTTTGCATCATTTCTCCTTTCTTCCTTCAATATTCTGCGCGATCGCCGTGAGGAACTGGGCGATTGCCAATTAACTCTGCACAAATCTGAGCAGTTTGTAAGGCTACCAAAAGCTTAACTTTTATTATCCGGTTTTTATGAACATCCGTTCAGACTGAACAGTTGTTCATATTGAATTGGCATGCGTGGTAATCGATCTTAGCACCTGTAATTCAACAAATACGCGGACTTCCGGGGCCTTCTCAGCGCGCAGGCAGGGAGTGCATTTTTGCAACCCTGATATGCACAAAAGAATAACAGAGATAGTTGCTGTAAAGAGAACTGATATGTTCTTAACGCGGCTTCTCGCGTTTAGACAACGATTGGCTTCTCGATACACGCTGATAGACGGTCCCCGATTAAGTCCAGAGAGATGCCAAAGAAATTGGTGGCGCGTGTCCGATCTGATTTTGCGGGTCAAGGGTGAAATCCGGAGGACGCAAAGCGCCCTTGACCCGCAAAATCAGATCGAAAGAGGCTGCCTATGGCCAAATGGCAGAACCTGCCATTTGGTCTGTAGGTAGTTGAAAATATCCGCCCAACGTCCGCAAAGCGCAGCAGAAGAGTCAGTTCAGCGGTTCGCCTCAAAGTTTAGAAAGGGCTATTCCACCACTACAGTTTGTCGAATATCGAACCCATTCTTGGGCTAAAAAGTCTCTCGTATGTTCGAAGAAGATACGTGTCAGTCATCCCAGCAACGTGATCGCAAATTACCCGCATGTTCTTTTCACTTTCGATAAAGCGGGCGTAAGCATCTCTTGGCAGAAGCCGTTTCGGATCTGATGCCAAAGCTTCGAAGACCGAAACAACCATTTTCTGCCCCTTAAACTCAAGATGTTGGACGCTAGGGTCGAAGATCACCTCTTCGCGCACCACCTTGTGCAGCGCATCCAAAAACGCCCGCTGAGGCGCCTTCAATCTTGCGCGGTAGCGGACAAGCGGCTCAGAAAACTTCTCAGCCTCGTAAATCTCAATTGCTGATACGAAATGGTGAACTAGGCGACTAATACAGCGCTTACGCTTTTTGCTTTCTCCGAAAAGCATCCCAACGAAGTGCTTATATACGTCGTTTCCGGATTCATTCGGATACTTTTCTTTCAGGGCATTCAGAAACGACGCGCAATCCGCCTCCGAAACCGACGCTTCAAACTCTTCTCTAGTTAGCAAGCCCAATGCAATAGCGTCTTCTAAGTCGTGTACGCCGTAAGAAACGTCATCTGCCTCGTCCATGATCGTACAGTCGAGAGACTTGTGTATTGGTTTGTGATGCTTGCCTTCTATCTTTAACGTCGATTGGAACTCAATTCTCTCAACGTCGTTTAGCGGTTCGAGAATCCAGTCGACCACATCGTTCTCCGAATCCAGGTAACACTTTGGCGGCATTGAAGCTTTGACGTCCAATAAACGAAGTGACGTCGGGCCGTTGTCCAGAGCAGGCTTTTTGTTATTCGCTTGGCTGAAAGAGGTCGGATATTTCAGCACACCCAATAGAGTTCTTCGACATAGGTTTGCGCCAGAATTCTGGGAAAAATTTTCTAACCGCGAAAGTATACGCAGTGTCTGGCCATTTCCTTCGAAGCCGCCAGCATCTCGCATACAATAATTGAGGGCGACCTCCCCTCCATGCCCAAAAGGTGGATGGCCAAGATCATGCGTGCAACCGATTGCCTGCACCAAACTGCGATCCGGCAAGGCCTCCAGTACGGGATGATCAATATATTCCTTAGCTAGTTGCTTTGCCAAACCTCCTGCGATCTGAGCAACTTCCAACGAGTGGGTGAGTCTGGTGCGATAAAAATCGCTATCTCCAAGGTTCAAAATTTGCGTTTTCCCCTGAAGCCTTCGAAATGAGGCTGAGTGGATAACTCTCGCATAATCGACATCTCCCGCCTGACGGGCATCTTCGGACTGCGGCTTCCATTGCTCGCGACGGTCAAACCAAGTCATATTTCCTCAACGAGTAGCATCATGTGTCTCCTACACATCTATCAGCTACAGATTGACAAGTATTAATCGCTAGCTTTTCGGCAAGTAAATCTCGGCGCCCTGCGCCATGAATTCCGCGCTCTTGGCTTTCATCCCCTCTTCGGCCTCTTTCGCCTGGCGTTCGAGGTCGGCCTTTTCATTGTCGGTCATGCCTGCCGCATAGTCGCGCACCTCTGCAGTGATCTTCATGGAGCAGAATTTCGGGCCGCACATGGAGCAGAAATGGGCGACCTTGTGGGCCTCTTTGGGGAGGGTCTGGTCGTGATAGTCGCGGGCGGTTTCGGGGTCGAGGGAGAGGTTGAACTGGTCCTCCCAGCGGAACTCGAACCGGGCACGTGAGAGCGCGTCGTCGCGGATCTGCGCGGCGGGGTGGCCCTTGGCGAGGTCTGCGGCGTGGGCGGCGAGCTTGTAGGTGATGACGCCGACTTTCACATCGTCACGGTCCGGCAGGCCGAGATGCTCCTTGGGCGTGACGTAGCAGAGCATGGCCGTGCCGTACCAGCCGATCATCGCCGCACCGATGCCGCTTGTGATGTGGTCATAGCCGGGCGCGATGTCTGTGGTGAGGGGGCCGAGCGTGTAGAAAGGCGCCTCGCCGCACTCCCTGAGTTGTTTGTCCATATTGATCTTGATCTTGTGCATCGGGACGTGGCCCGGCCCCTCGATCATCACCTGGCAACCCTTTGCATGGGCGATCTTGGTGAGCTCGCCGAGCGTCTCCAGCTCCGCGAACTGGGCCGCGTCATTGGCGTCCGCGATGGAGCCGGGGCGCAGGCCATCGCCAAGGCTGAAGGAGACATCATAGGCGCGCATGATGTCGCAAATGTCCTCGAAATGGGTGTAGAGGAAGCTCTCTGTATGGTGGGCGAGCATCCATTTCGCCATGATCGAGCCGCCGCGCGAGACGATGCCGGTGACGCGCTTCGCGGTGAGGTGGATATAGGCGAGGCGCACGCCCGCATGGATGGTGAAATAATCGACGCCCTGCTCGCATTGCTCGATGAGCGTGTCGCGGTAGACCTCCCAGGTCAGGTCCTCGGCGATGCCGTTGACCTTCTCCAGCGCCTGATAGATCGGCACGGTGCCGATGGGCACAGGGCTGTTGCGGATGATCCATTCGCGCGTGTTGTGGATGTTGCGGCCCGTGGAGAGATCCATGACATTGTCGGCGCCCCAGCGCGTCGCCCAGACCATCTTGTCGACCTCCTCTTCCACTGAGGATGTGACGGCGGAATTGCCGATATTGGCGTTGATCTTGACCAGGAAGTTGCGGCCGATGATCTGCGGCTCAAGCTCCGGATGGTTGATATTGGCCGGAATGATGGCGCGGCCTTTGGCGATCTCGTCGCGGACAAATTCAGGCGTGATGAAGGCCGGGATCTCGGCGCCGAAGCTTTCGCCCTCGGCGATCTTCTGCTCGGCCCCTTCCAGCATTTCCTGGCGGCCAAGGTTCTCGCGCTCGGCGACGTAGATCATCTCCTTGGTGATGATGCCGGCGCGCGCGAACTCATACTGGGTGACGAGCGGCTTGCCCTCGGCATTGACCGGCGGGTCGAGATCCATCGCACAGGGCGAGGAGGCGAGTTCGGTCTTGTTCAGGCTGGCCATGCCGCGCAGCGGCTTGTGGCGGGTCGGGAATTCGCGGGCGAGGTGCTTGCCGCTGACGCCGCCATTGTCTTCGGGTTTCACTTCGCGGCCGTCATATTCCTCGACACCGCCACGCGCGAGAATCCATTCGGTGCGGTGGCGGGCAAGGCCCTTCTCGACATCGATGGTGACGGACGGGTCGGAATATGGGCCGGACGTGTCATAGACCGGCACCGGCTCTTCATTCGCGGACGGGTGCAGGTCGATCAGGCGGCGCGGGACGCTGAGGCTCGGGTCGGCCTTCGGGTGCGTGTAGACCTTGCGGCTCGCAGGCAGCGGACCGGTCGTGACCTGCGGCGTCGAAAACTCGGACTGGTTGGTGGGCTTGTTCATGAGGGGTCTCTCCAAATGGTTTGAGACCCGGGGGCGCGCGCGGTTTTTTCCGTTCCTACGCCGGCCACCTCCTCGGCGAGGAGATTTCCCGGATCAGGTTCTAAGGGTGCTCGGGCGGCATCAGCCCAATCTCAGCGCATGCACGGCGCGCCCCTCGGATTGAAGGCATCCTAGAGGAATGCGCGGCATTCGGAAAGGGGCGAAGGAAAGGATCGCTTGCCTGCTCATGCGCCCTTCCCCATCTAGCCGCGATGACGCTCGACCTCGATGCCTATCTTGAACGCATTGGCCATGCCGGCCCGGTGCGGGCGGACCTTGAGACGCTGAACGCGTTGCATGAGGCACATGTGAATGCGGTGCCGTTCGAGAATCTGGATGTGCATGCCGGGCGTCCGGTGATGTTTTCGCTGGAGGCTGCCTTTGACGAGATCGTCACGCGGCGGCGGGGCGGCTGGTGCTATGAGATGAATGCCGTGTTCGGCTGGGCACTGGGCGAGATCGGGTTTGAGGTCATGCGGCTGAGCGCAGGGGTGCGGCGCGAGGCGCTGGGCGATGAAGCACTCGGCAATCATCTGGCGCTGCTGGTGCGGCTCGACCGCGACTATCTCGCCGATGTCGGGTTTGGCAGCTCCCAGGTGCATGCCATCGCGCTGCACGAGGGCGTGAGCGACCATTCCCCGGTGCGCATGGCGATGGCGAAAGTGGATGATGGCTACTGGCGCCTGCATGAGGGCGGACCGGGGGCGACTTTCAGCTATGACTTTCGGACTGAGCCTGCGGATGAGGCGCTGCTGGCGGAGCGCCATGCCTGGCAGATCACTGATCCGAACAGCATCTTCTGCAAGACGCTGACGGCGAAGGTCCGGCGCGGGACGCGCTATTTCATCCTGCGGGGACGCGTGCTGGAGACGCAGATGCCGGGGCGCAGCACGCAGCAGATATCCGATACGCCGGAGGAATTGGCGAGCGTGCTGGATGAGGTGTTCGGTCTTGAGGAGCCGGAGCTGGAGACGCTCTGGCCGAAGATCTGCGCGCGGCACAGGCAGCTCTTTCCGCATGCGGCGCGGGATGGAGCGGGGTAAATTGAGACGGCCGCACGCCCCCTGCGTCAGGCGCCTGACCGTATGGCGGCGATCATTTTCGGGTCCGTCAGCTCGATCCAGACAGCATTGGCCGCAGCGATGACCTTCCCGGCCTCGTCAACCAGCGCGCCGTCGGCATAATTTTTCCGGCCGTCCACCCGCTGCTTCCAGGCCATGGCAATCAGGTGCTCACCCGGCTTTGGCCGCCGGTGGATTTCTGCCGTCAGGGAGCCGAGCAGGCAGAGCTTGGTGTCGCCATGGCGAAGCGCGAAGGCTGTCGGGCAGTCGAGCGCGGCCCAGATGAATTCCGGCCGCACCAGGCCATCGGCGCCGGCATAGCCTGCATCAGGGACCCAGACATCGGCATTGACCCGGCTGCCGGGGACCGGGCCGGTGAACAGGCAAAGCGCATCGCCCGGCGTTCGCTTCGGGCCACAGACGAAACAGCCGGGAATGGCATGTATGTCTGCCGCATCAAGATAGGCGTCCCGCGCCGCCTTGAGCCCCGCATCGTCGGGAATGGCCGGCAGGTCGATCGCGACGTTTCCGGGCACAGCCGTTCCGATCAGCGTCTCGCCAACCATCGCTTTCACGCCATCGCCATCGCGTACAATGTCGATGGGCGTGTCGAGTGGCGGGGGCTGGCGCAGCATGGCCCTGACCGGGCCGCCGAGCGGCTCTGCCATGAGGCCACAAGTGTAGCCGCCATTGCCGGACCGGGGTGGACCGCGAAAGCGGGCTGGAACTGAAATCTGTTCGGTCATGTTCATGGCGCCCCCTCTCCCCCACAAGCGCGCTGGCCGCAAGCCCTGAATGTGGCCATCCATGTGGCGAGGGGGCGGAGAAGCTTAATGAAAAGCTCCGATCCATTAACCTTGTGTATAGCCGAAGCGGCGAGAGTTCGGACTTGATTGTCGAACCCCAAGCCCGCAGGAGCATCCCGCGCATGGCCATCACAGCAAATCATGCCACCTCGTCTCGCGAGCGCACGAAAACCGAATGGCGCGAGTTCAAGGTCGATCTCTGGCTGACCGATCTCAACACGACCGAACTCGGCATCATGAAACATACCCAGCATGAAGCCGCCTCGCCGCAATTCACCAGCGACATGGAGATTATCGGCCAGGTGAAGGAAGGCTCCGAGCGGACGGGCATTCTCGCCTTCCGCAAGGCGCTCTGGAAGGATGGTGACGGCATGAAACGCCGCCTCGTCATCAAGCAGTTCAACGAGAACATGACCTGGCGCGGCTCGATGGAACTGCTGATGGGTCGCTCATTACAGCTCAGCCTCGGCGCGCGCGGCGTGCCGGTGCCCGCCTACTCCATCAACCTCGCGCGGCATGATCAGCTTATCCAGCTTGAGCGTTCAGCACAGAAATGGACGCTGTTTCCGGAGAAGTTTTCCTTCTTCATCGAGACTGGCGATGGCCCGCGCTTCTATCGGCTGCGCCGCAACGTGATCGGCATCGGCGCCGACTATACGCTGTACGATGACCAGAGCCGCAAGGTCGGGACGCTCGACCATCGCATCGTCAATCTTGGCGGATCATGGAAGGTGAAGCTCGACAAGGCGCAGAGCTATGCCAAGCTTGAGCAGGTGGTGCAGATGTTCTGTGCCATGCTGCGCTATAACGGCTCGGCGCGCCGGCATGTGAAACGCGAGCTCGAACAGCTCTGCCGCGGGCGGGCGGTGCGCCAGCTCGATAGCCATGAACGCGATCTCTATACCAATCCGCGCCATCGCTGAGCCAGCGGGTTGACAGTTTCATAACCGATTGGCTATGCGTTATTCATAACCAATGGATTATGATTTTTGACCAGCGCTCAGAATGCTATCTTCAAGGCACTTTCGGACCCGACCCGACGCGCAATTTTCGAAGGCCTGTGCCGCGGCGGGAGCCAGAGCGTGGTTTCCCTCACCCAAGCGGCAGGAATCTCACAGCCCGCCGTTTCCAAGCATCTAGGTATCCTCAAAAATGCCGGTCTGGTCAGCGACCAGCCCCAGGGGCGGCAGACCTTCTACAGTCCGAACGTCGGCGCGTTGTCGCAACTGACCGATTGGACCACAGAAATGACCGCGTTCTGGAATGCCAGGTTTGATGCCCTGGACGATCTTCTCAAGAGGATGGATCAGTGACCGAAAGCCAACCAGACATCAAGACCATCTATTTTGAACGCAACCTGGCACACCCGCCTTCCAAAGTGTGGCGAGCTTTGACTGTGCCCGCGTTTCTCGAAGAATGGCTGATGAAAGCGAATTTTCGACTGCAGCATGGGCACCGGTTCAATTTTCAAGCTGACTGGGGACATGTTGATTGCGAGATCCTGGAGTTCGAGACCGAACGGCGATTATCCTACACTTGGGGCGACGGTACGCTGGAGACCGTCGTTACCTGGACGCTCACACCTGCGAAGAACGGGACGCTTCTGACCATGGAGCAAAGCGGATTCAAGAAAGATCAGCCACGGTATTATGGCGGTGCGCTTCAGGGGTGGCCCCGCTTTTTCGATCAACTCGAGACCGCACTGGCCCGATGGGACTGATTGGACGGAATCACAACCGCCAGACTTAAAGGAGCATCAAATGAGCTTCAGCCGCTTCACTCGAACCAGCCATCGCTGGATTGCCGCGATCTTCATGGTGTGCGTGGTCGCAAACATTGTTACCAATATCACCGGAATTGGCGGAGAGACAGTCGCTCTGGCGGTTGGCCTTACGACGCTTGCGCCCCTGGTCTTGCTGATGGTCAGCGGGAGCTATCTATTTGTGCTGCCGTACATCCGAAGCGCTGGTGACAGCGGTAAACTGGAGTGAGGCCCCATGATGCGCACCGAAAAGCCCAAACTGCTTACAGGCGGTAATCCGCAGATCCCCAAGGGATATGGCGACGCGCCGATCGAGGCGTATCTGAGCGCTGTTCCCGGATGGAAGCAGCAGGTCTGCAAGGCGCTGGACAGGATCATCTGCGAGACGGTGCCGGGCGTCGAGAAGGCGGTGAAGTGGAACACCCCGCTCTACGGCATGGAGAAGGACGTCTACTTCACCGGATACCATTGCATGAAGGCCTATGTGAAAGTGTCCTTCTTCAAGGGCGCGCTGCTCGATCCACCGCCGCCGGAAACCTCCAAGGTCGAGAATGTCCGCTACTTCCACATCCGGGAGGACGATCCGATTGATGAGGCGCAGCTCGCCGACTGGATGAAACAGGCCTCGAAACTACCCGGCGAGAAGATGTGACCTGATGAGTGCGGCGCTCGACAAGACGTTCCTGACGGCCGACCGGTGGCGCGATGAAGCGCTGGAGGTGCGGGCAATCCTGCTGGATTGCGGGCTCACCGAAGAGAAGAAGTGGAACAAGCCCTGCTATTCGATGGATGACGAGAATATCTGCATCATCCAGCGGATGACGCACTTCCTCGCGCTGATGTTCTTCAAGGGCCAACTCGTCGATGATCCGGGCGGCCTTCTAAAGGCGCAAGGTCCGAATTCGCGCTTTGCCAAGCGGCTGGAGTTCAATTCGGTCGATGCCGTAAAGGCGGCGGCGGGTGCGATAAGGGCGCTGGTCGCGAGTGCGATTGAGGTGGAGCGAAAAAAGTTGAAGGTCGAAGGCGGCGAACTTCCGGACTATCCGGGTGAACTTGTCGACGCGTTTGATGAGGATCCGGATTTCCGGAAGGCATTCGAAGACCTCACACCCGGTCGCCAGCGTGGCTACCTCCTGCATTTCAATCAGGGAAAGCAGGCTGCAACCCGTGCCAACCGAATTGGGAAATATCGCCAGCACATCTTCAACGGCAAGGGCATGCACGACCGCTAGTACTCAGCGACATGCGCAAAGGTTTGCGCAACCGGCAAGGTCAGCGCCTTCAATAAGGCCAGCCCAGCCAGGTCAGCACCGCGCCGAGCAACACCACCACGGCTCCCATGATGCGCATTTGCGGCGGGGCCATCAGGAAAGGCCTTGCGATGGACAGCAGCGTCTTGGGCGCCGCCATGAGAAGCCAGCCTTCAAGCAACATGCCCGCGCCAATGACTGTGGCAATGCCGACCTCAAGTGTAGCAAACCCATGACAGGCGATCAGGACTGCAGCCCCTGTGGGCGCGAGGATCGCGCCGGTGACATAGCTCACAGCCGGCATGTCCGCGATACTGTCGATCATGGAAGACATTCTGCCCGGAGCGAGCATCAGCGCGAACCCGGCGCCCAGCGCGTAAATCCCTGTGAGATAGATAACCAGGTTTGCGATGACCGACCCTCCACGCCTGTCCTATGGACAGGGTACCATGGCGAACAGGAAGGGTCGAGCTGGGACTATTCAGCTTCGCCGAGATAACGGTCGGTGAAATCCATGAAGGCGTCCCAGCTCTTCTCGTCAGCGAGCTGCTGGTAGCGGTCGGAGCCGAAAACGGTCCAGGCGTGCGGCGCGCCGGAATAGACTTCCAGCTCATAAGTCGCGCCGGCTTCTTCCAGCATCGTGGCAAGCTCACCGGCCAGCGAGATCGGGATGCCGGCGTCCGCGCCGCCATGCATGATCAGTATGGGCGCGTTGACAGCGTCGTAATTCTGGCCTTCCGGCGTGTCGAGACTGCCATGGAAGGTCGCGTATCCGACGACATCGTCACTGGAGGCCGCGCGGGCAAGCTCCAGCGTTGCGCCGCCGCCAAAGCAGTATCCCATGACGATTGCTCTCGTTTCGCCAGACGCGTCCTGTCCGGCCTTTAGGCCTGCGAGGATGCGCTCACGCATCATCTCGCGGGCGCCGTAAAGCGCGCGGACCTGGGCGGTCTTTCCCTCGGTCGTGTCCGGGCGGTTGCCCTTGCCGTAGAGATCAACCGCGAAGGCGTCATAGCCCGCATCGGCCAGCATTTCGGCGCGGGTGCGCTCATAATCGTCGAGACCGTCCCAGTCATGGATGACAATGACAAGGCCCCTGGACTCGCGGGTCGCTTCAGCGAGATAGCCCTCATAGGCCTCACCGTCGATTTCGTAGGTCACGGTCTCTCCGGCATGCGCCGAGAGCGCAGCAATGGAGGCGGCGGCAGCAGCAAAAAGCAGGCGTTTCATGGGGGCGTTCCTTTCGGGCTGGATGGGTCTTGTTGTCCAGAATGCAACCTAACGCATCTCTCGGCTGTTCCAAATCTGTCAGTTTTTGAGCGTATCAGCATCAACATGGCTGAATGCGTTGACGAGATGTAGAATTCCTCGAAGACTGCGCGCGTTGTCAGATATGGATGGGAGAAGACTCCATGATCAGATTACACCGGCTAGCCCTTCTGGCGTGCCTTTCCACCGCTGCGATGAGCGGCCCTGCCCTTGCCGATGACTGGGGCGACAAGGCGCTGCGAAGCGGGATCGCCTGCGGCAATATTCTCGACGATCCGGACGCCAGCCCTCAGAGCGTCGAGGTCTGCCATCGCTGGATTGAGGCCATCCGCCAGGAAGTGCCGAGCGGCAAGCTTCCACCGCTTGAGGCAAACAAGGCGATCCTCGGCGGCGGCGAAGCGATGTTCGGCCTCGCGGCGCACCAGTATGATACCGACCCGGAACTGGCATGCACGACCATGCAGGATGCGATGCGGCTCGCCAGCCCCTATCAGAAGGGGCTGAACGCGGCGCATGACCAGGTTTTCGGTGAACTGACCGGCGACCTGACCGTGCTGATCGCGACCGAGTGCGGCTAAGGCGTCAGGGCGTGATGTCGCGCCACTCACCGGGGGCCAGACCGTCCAGCGTCCATTTGCCGGTCCGATAGCGGATGAGGCGCAGGGTCGGATGCCCAATCGCGGCCGTCATCCGGCGAACCTGCCGGTTCTTGCCCTCCCGCAGCCCGATCTCGAGCCAGCAATCGGGCACCGACTTGCGAAACCGGATGGGCGGGTCGCGGTCCCAGAGGGCCTCAGGCGGGTCCATGCGGCGGACCGAAGCCGGACGGGTGCGGCCATCCTTGAGGTCGAGGCCTTTCCGGAACGCCGCGAGCGCGGCCTCATCAGGTACGCCTTCGACCTGCGCCCAATAGGTCTTTTCCATCTTGTGTCTGGGATCGGCGATCTCGGCCTGCAGGCGGCCATCATCGGTCAGCAGGAGCAGCCCCTCACTGTCGCGGTCCAGCCGGCCCGCCGGGTAGACACCGGGGACATCAATGAAGGCAGAGAGAGTTGGTCGGGGAGAACCCTCCGTGCCCTTGTCGGTGAATTGGGAGAGGACGCCATAGGGCTTGTTGAACGCAATGAGCATGGCGCCTCCTAGGCCAGCTCGCCCGGCCCGATCAAGCGTCTATTCAAGATCGAAGAGCGCGCACATCGGACTGGTCCGGGCATGGCGGAATGGCCCCCTCTTCCGCTATCGCGGCAACAGGCGCAGCGGATGCAAGGCAGATAGATACCAGAGCGGCGCGAAGCCTTGTCATCATCGTTCCCCTCTCAATCAACCGGCCGGCTATGCGGTTTCGAGCAATACCTCAAATCTCTCGGCAATTGACCGGTCAGGCCGGATTGACTGAAAGTGTTGCCAGATCATCTATCGGGGAGGAAACGATGACATCCATGGAGTCAGCTGCGCTCTATGCCGGCATTTTCGTGATTTTCTTTTTGCTGCTGAAAGGCCGGGTCGGACTGGTTCGCAGCGGTGAGAAAGTCATGTTCGGCGATGGCGGCAATGAAAGGCTGCAGCGCGCCCAGCGGGTACAGGGCAATGCCGTGGAAGATGTGCCAGTGACTGTGATTGGCCTGCTCGCGCTGGGCGCTCTTGTGGCACCGGTCTGGCTGATCCACGCGCTGGGCAGCACGCTTGTCCTTGGGCGCGTGCTGCACGCGGTTGGCCTGTCCGGTTCAAGCGGAGGCAGTCCCGGTCGCATGTGGGGCACCCTGCTGACGCTGATATCCATGCTGGGGACGGGTGTCGCCTGTATCTGGTTTGCGTTCGCCTAGCTGCTAGAAGACGGCCTGGACGTCCTTGGTCCAGCCGACATAGACATCTGCGCCGGTTTCAATGACCGGGCGTTTGATCAGGGTGGGATTTGCGATCAGGAGCGCTTCGGCCTTGCCCTGTTCAATCGCCGCCTTGTCAGCCTCCGACAGGCCGCGCCAGGTGGTCGAGCGCTTGTTGACCAGCATGTCCGGGCCGACCTCTTTCAGCCAGAGCGGGACTTTCTCCTGCAGATCCGTGTCAGCCCGGATGTCGACGAGGACAACGTCATGCCCATCCGCGTCGAGGGCATTCAGCGCCTTCTTGCAGGTGTCGCAATTCTTCAGGCCATAGAGCGTCAGATTCGCCATCTCAGTCTTCCTCGCGTCTCGGGATTGTCATGTCAGCCTGTCATATTGGGCAGCAGGGCCAGCCTGGCAATCGCCTGCCTGCGGGAACCATGCGCAGCGCTTGCGGGTTAACCATGTCATGAACACCGCTCAGGTCCGGGCGGTGCGTACAATCAAAGGGATGACCCATGGGCAGATTTCTACAGGCGCTCATCGTGCTCTTCGCCGCAGTCTTTCTGGTACTGCTTCTCTTTTTCCGCATCACGGAAGGCTCATTCGCCGAAGCCGGTGCCCGCATGGACCGACTGCTTGGCGCAGCTGCACATGAGACGGGTGAAGCCGCGAATGAATTCGCGCGCGAAACCGATGAGGCGATCCGCGACCTCAATGATGGTGACTAGGTTCCAGGGCTGACTTCGTGGTTCGACCCCGGCCTTCGCCGGGGCAAGCTTCGCTCACCATGAAGGCTTATTTCTCGTCGACATAGACCTCACCGCCGAGGTCATCGAGTTTGGTTTGCAGATGGGCCCGCACGTCCTCGACCGCCTGGTTGTAGACGGTGGGGCCCAGAGTTTTCAGCATGATGTCGAGGATTTCGCCGGCACGGAAGTCGCTGAGGCTTTCGTCGAATTCGGTGGAAAACAGCGTCTGCAGGTGAGCGATCAGGGCGCCGCGGCGCTCATCTGTCAGCTCGATCTTCTTCATCATTCCACCACACCGACGATGGGGCCCATGTCGAGGCCCTGTTCGTCGCGGCCATAGGCCGGCGCATAGATGCGGGACACCTGGCCATCGAGGAAGAGCGCATTCGGCGCGCGGAGCTTCTGGCTGAACAGTGTCGCGAAATCGTGGAAGGTGACGGGGACGTCCGAGATCACGAAGAACACCGTCTCGCCATTGGCGGCAACGCCGACACCATTGCGACGGCGGCGCGATGTGCCATCCGGGTTCAGCGAGGGATGGACCTCGCCGTCAATGACCACCATCGGGCCAGACTGGGTCGCAAAATCCGGGTCGAGGCCTTCGTCGAGATAGGCCTGGGATTCGGTGACGCCTGCGCGGTTTCCATCGAGCCAGAACACGCCATTCGGCTTCATGTGGAAATTGCCCGGCCCGTCATTGGTGTTGACCGTGGCGACATCGCCATTGCCATCGCGGTAGAAGCCGACCGGGCGGCGGTCATCATGATACATGCCGCCATTCATCGCGAAGATCAGCGTCTTGCCTTCGGTTCTGACGGAGTCCGCAACCGCGCCGAATTGCAGGTATGGCCTGCCCTCGGAATCGGCGAGGAAGAGGCGGATGTCGTCGCGCTCGGCATTGAAGGTGCAGACGGTATAAGGGCTCGACTTGTGGTCAAGCGAGCGGCAATGATCACCGGCAGCCGGCTGGCCGAGGTCGCAACCAACCACAGTGAATGACGCCGCAGCCACGACGAAGATGCTTCGCAAACACCGTGTCATCCCGCCTTGCAAGTTCAATCACCTTTCCACCGGAGCCTCGCCCCGACTTAACCATCGCCCAAGGCCACATAGGTGGAAGGGTTCGCTGGTTCGATCAACACTTGCATGCAAGCAGTGTTCCGTGGCGAGAATATGGTGTGCAGCTCAGGCTGAGGCGGCCGTCTCATAGGCTTCGCTGGCGGCGAGCCAGGCCTCCTCGGCCTTGTCCAGATCGGCCTGCGCCTTGTCGCGCGCCGTGCCGAGACGCACCGCTTCATCGGGATCGCGGTCATAGAGGGAGGGGTCGGCGAGTTTCGCATCGAGTTTCGCGATCGTGTCGCGATGCTTTTCCATTTCGCGTTCGGCGGCGGAAATCTGCTTTCTGATATCGACCGTCGCGCGGCGGATGTCAGACTCTGAGCGCTTTGGCGGTGGTGGCGGGGCCGACGGCTCATCGGGCACAATGGCGGGCGCACCGCCGCGCGTCTTGTCAGCGGCGAGTACAAGCGCGCGATAGTCCGACAGGTCGCCATCATAGGGCGCAGCGCGGCCATCATTGACGAGCCAGAGCCGGTCAGCCGTGGCTTCAGCGAGATAGACATCGTGCGTGATGAGCAGGACCGCGCCTTCATAATCGTTCAGCGCATGGATCAGCGCTTCGCGGCTGTCGATATCAAGGTGGCTGGTCGGTTCGTCGAGGATCAGGATGTGCGGCTTCTTCAGGGCCGTCAGGCCGAGCAGGAGGCGGACTTTCTCACCGCCGGACAGCTTCTCGACTTTCGTCTCCGCCTTGTCCCGGTTGAAACCGATATTGGCGACGATGGCGCGGATCTGTCCATCGCTCGCCTGTGGGCGCATGCGGCGCACATGGTCGAGGGCATTCTCGCCCTCGTTCAGCTCATCGAGCTGGTCCTGGCTGAAATAACCGATCTCGACCTTTGGCGCGGCGACGCGATTGCCAGCCAGCAGGTTGAGGCGGTTGGCGATGGATTTCACGAGGGTGGACTTGCCCTGCCCGTTCGCGCCAACAATCGCGATGCGGTCATCATTGTCGACGCGCAGCTGGACGTTGCGAAGCACAGGCTGACCGGGCGCATAACCAAGATCTGCATTGTCGAGCACGAAAAGCGGGGAAGCCAGTTCGCCGGGGGCCGGAAACTCGAAGGGGTGCGTTCGCTCTTCAAGCGGAATGACGATGTCCTGCATCTTTTCAAGCATCTTGAGGCGGGACTGGGCCTGCGTCGCCTTCGAGGCCTTGGCGCGGAAACGGTCCACGAAGCTTTGCAGGTGCGCCTTCTGCTTGTCCTGCTTGGCCTTCTGGGCCTGTGCGAGGGCGAGCTGTTCGGCCTTCTTCTTCTGCCAGCTGTCATAATTGCCGGCATGCACGGTGAGTTTCTGGTGCTCGAGCGCCAGGATATGCGTGACGGCGCTGTTCAGCAGCTCCCGGTCGTGGCTGACAAGAAGGACAGTGTGCGGGTAGGTCCTGAGATAGCTCTCAAGCCAGGCTGCGCCTTCAAGGTCGAGATAGTTGGTCGGCTCGTCGAGGAGGAGCAGGTCCGGCTCGGCGAAGAGCACGCCGGCAAGGGCTGCGCGCATGCGCCAGCCGCCGGAAAATTCGCGGCAGGCGCGCGAAAGGTCCGCCTGGGAGAAACCGAGACCGGTAAGGATGGAAGCAGCGCGCGACTCGCCCGACCAGGCATCCGTCGTCATCAGGCGTTCGTGAATATCGGCAAGTTCGTCAGGGTCGGTGACGGTCTCGGCGGCATGCATGAGCTGCGCGCGTTCGGTATCTGCCGCCAGCGTCTCTTCAATCAGGGTGCGGTCGCTGGCTTCGACCTCCTGCGCGACCCAGCCCATCTTGGCGGCCTTGCCGATGCGGATCGCGCTATCGCTCTCTGTGAGGCTTTCGCGGATGAGCCGCAGCAGCGTCGACTTGCCGGTACCATTGCGCCCGATCAGGCCGACCTTCCAGCCAGCAGGGATCCGCGCCGAGGCGCCGTCCATCAGCACCCGGCCCTGAATCCGGTAGGTCAGATTGTCGATCGTCAGCATGGCGGGGGTGCTACGGTTTTGTGGGGTTGGGGGCAAGTGGGCAAACGCAAAGTCGGGGACGCGTCACGCTCGATGAGCGTTTCGCTCATCTGAGCGTCCATCCCCTGTCGCATCCATTCGCGCTTTCGTCACCGTATGGACGCTGGACCCTCAGACCGCCTGGCGGCGGTCGAGGGTGACGCAAAACTAAACGCGACTCAGTCTTTCTTGCGCGGTTTCATCTTGCGCATCAGGCCTTCCTGCGCCGTCGATGCGACGAGCTTGCCGTCACGGGTGTAGATCGAGCCGCGATTGAAGCTGCGGCCACTGCCGGCCTTGGGGCTGTCCATGGAGTAGAGCAGCCACTCATCGGCGCGGATCGGCTCATGGAACCAGATCGCATGATCGAGGCTCGCCGTCATCAGCTCCGGGTTTATCCAGTGCAGGCCGTGCGGACGCAGGCTCGAGCCGAGCAGGTTCATGTCGCTCGCCCAGGCCACCAGGCAGTGATGCATGGCAGGTGCCGCATCGATCTTGCGCGTGAGGCGGAACCAGACCTCGTTCACATCCGATTTCGGCTTCGGATTGAACGGGTTCATCGCCCCGATTTCCTTCATGTCGAAAGGTTGGGGGCGTTCCCAGTGTTTGCGTTCCTGCTCGGGCAGCTTGTCCTTGAACATCTCACGGAATTCATCGCGCGATTTCAGCTCTTCCGGCTGCTTGACGGTCGGCATGTCGTGCTGATGGTCCCAGCCATCCTCATGAACATGGAAAGACGCCGACATGTTCAGGATCTGCTGGCCGTGCTGGATCGCGACGACGCGGCGCGTGGTGAAACTGCCGCCATCGCGGGAACGGTCGACTTCATAGATGATCGGGATTTTCGGGTCGCCCGGCCGGATGAAATAGGCGTGCAGGGAGTGGCACTGGCGATCATCCTTCACGGTGCGATACGCCGATGCCAGGGCCTGCGCGATGACCTGGCCACCGAAGACGCGGGGCCGTTCGGCTTCCCATTCCGGGGTAAATCCACGGAAGAGATCAACCTCCAGACGCTCGACTTCGAGAATCCCTAACAGTTCGGAAACGGCATCGGTCATATTTGAAGGTCTTCCCCATCAGAATTCTAACCACGCGCGATTATCACTACCGGCAGAAACTTGAAACCTGCGCGCGGCACCAGCAAACCCCGAAAGCTGATCGCTTCGCGCTCCAAGCGCAAGGCTGTGTCATGAAAACGCTGCTGAAATCGATCAAACGAGAAGCCACAGCTGTGCGTATCCTGCTCGGTGTGAAACGCTGGCTGGACCCTGTGACGCCGGACTCCGAGGAGCTGCTGCCCGACGATCTTGAGAAAATTGTCGATGCGCATGGCGAAGCCGATGCGTTCCGGTTTGAAGGGCGCCGCATGACCTATGGCGCTTTCGATGCCTATGCCAACCGTGTCGCCCACTGGGCGCTGGCCTGCGGCCTGAAGCGCGGCGAGACGGTTGCGCTGTTCATGGACAATTGCCCGGAATATGTCGCGATCTGGTATGGCCTGTCCAAGGTCGGTGTCGTCCCGGCGCTGATCAACAACCAGCTGGCCGGCCAGTCGCTGGCCCATTGCATCAATATCGTGAATGCCAGGCTGGTCATCACCGGCGCCAGTCAGAGCGAAGCCATGCGCTCAGCCGCCGGCTTCCTGGAAACTTCGCCGGATGTCTGGTGCCTTGGCGGGACCTGCGGCCTGTCGCTGGACGAAGACCTTCCCAACTTTTCTTCCGAACGCCCGTCCAGCGAGCTTCGCGCCGGCATGACCAATGCCGACAACTGCCTCTACATCTACACGTCCGGCACGACCGGCATGCCCAAGGCTGCGCGCATGTCGCATGCCAAGGTCCGCTCGACCATGCGTACCTTCATCGCGCCGTGCGGCATTTCGAAGAAGGACCGCGTCTATGTGGCCATGCCGCTCTATCATACGACGGCAGGCCTATGCGGGATCGGCGTTGCCCTGATGACCGGCGCGAGCGTGGTGCTGCGCGAGAAATTCTCCGCCAGCACCTTCTGGAAGGATTGCGCCGAGGAAAACGTCTCCGCCTTCGTCTATATCGGCGAGATCTGCCGCTACCTGCTCAATCATCGCACCTCGATCCATGACCGCTCGCACAAGGTGCGTGTCGGTCTCGGCAATGGCCTGCGCACCGATGTCTGGGAGCCGTTCCTGGAGCGGTTTGGCGTGAAGAAGATGGTGGAGTTCTACGGCTCGACCGAAGGCAATGTGAAGTTCATGAATTATGACGGCACGGTTGGCGCATGCGGCCGCGTGCCGTGGATTGCGCGCAAGACCTACGCCCATGTAGCCTTCGTCAAATACGATGTCGAAAAGGATGCACCAGAGCGCGACGAGAATGGCTTCTGCGTTCGCGCGCCGGTTGGCGAAGTGGGCGAGGCGATCGGCCGGATTGGCGACAACACAATGACGCGCTTTGAAGGCTATCAGAGCGATGACGCCTCACAGAAGAAGATCCTGCGCAATGTCTTCGAGGAGGGTGATGCCTGGTATCGCACCGGCGACCTGATGCGCCAGGATGCGCTTGGCTACATGTATTTCGTCGACCGCATCGGGGACACCTATCGCTGGAAAGGCGAGAATGTCTCGACCAATGAGGTTGCCGAGGCCCTGTCCGATATTCCGGGCATCCAGACGGCCAATGTCTACGGTGTCCCGATCCCCGGCGCCGAGGGCAAGGCCAGTATGGCGTCGGTCACGACGAATGGCTATCTCGACTATAAGGACCTGCTCGACCGTCTTTCGGCGCGCCTGCCGAAATATGCGATCCCGGTCTTTATCCGCGAGCAGCAGGAAGCGGTGACCACAGGCACATTCAAATACCGCAAGGTGGAACTGGCCGAGGATGGCTATGACCCTGAGCGGGTGAAGGACCCGGTCTGGTATGTCGACCCTGAGACGGGGGCGTATCGCCGGCTCTCCCCGGAAGACTTCAAGAAGATCGGGTCGGGCGGCGGACGGTTCTAGCGGCCTGGCATGAACACCGACAATGCCTGCGCAGGCAGGCATCCAGAGTGCAACCTTCGAACATGGACACCTGCCTTCGCAGGTGTCTGCGGATTAAAAGTTAGCGCCCCATCGCCTCGCGAATGAGGTCTGACTCGGCCTCGGCCACGATCGCCTCGATGACACTTTCGGAATTGACGCGTTCCTTGCCGACTTCAAGCATGACGGGCACGGCGAAAGGGCTGATCCGGTCCAGTTTCTGATGGTCTATCTTGCCGCGAATACGCGTCAGCATGTCGGACAGGCGGCGGATGTCGAGGAGGCCCGTCGCAGCGTCCTGGCGCGCGGCCTGTAGCAGGATGTGATCCGGCTCATGGCTGCGCAGCACGTCATAGATGAGGTCCGTTGAAAACGTGATCTGGCGGCCGGTCTTTTCCTTGCCAGGCAGGCGGCGCGCAATGATGCCGGAGATCTGCGCGGCCTGCGCAAAAGTGCGCTTCATCAGCGGGCTCTCATCCAGCCATTCCTCGAGATCGTCGCCCAGCATGTCCGGATGGAACAGCGCGTCCATGTCGATGCTGGACATGTCGTCCATTGCCCAGACGGCCATGGCGTATTCCGACGCCACAAAGCCCAATGGCTTCGCCCCTGCCCGCTCGAGGCGTCGGGTGAGCAGCATGCCGAGCGTCTGGTGCGCAAGACGGCCTTCAAACGGGTAGGTAACGAGATAGTGGCGATCTGCGCGCGGGAAAGTCTCGACGAGGAGATGGTCCGGCGGCGGGATTTCGGACTTTTCCTTCTGGATTTCGAACCATTCACGGACCTGGTCGGGCAGGCCCTGCCACTGGGCAGGGTCGTGGATCATGTGGCGGACGCGGTCAGCAAGGAAGGTCGTCAGCGGGAACTTGCCGCCATTATAGGTCGGGATGGCGGGCTTGTCGGTCTGGGCGCGCGTGACCAGCACGTCGAGCTCGGAGATGCCTATGAAGCGCAGGATTTCGCCCGCGAACAGGAATGTGTCGCCGGGGGTCAGCGTCGAGATGAAGTATTCTTCGATCTCACCCAGCTTTCGGCCGGGTCGGATGGCCCGTTGTTCTTGCGCTGCGCTCTTGCCTCCCCCGCCTGCGGGGGAGGTGCCCAAAGGGCGGAGGGGGGAAGCTGACTGCGACACGCTCTGTGTCTGCCCCCTCCGAGCGGCTGCGCCACCCACCTCCCCCGCAGGCGGGGTAGGACTGGTCGCACTGCGTTTGCCAATGAAATTCGCCAGCCTGACATTCAGCAGTTGGGCCTCGACGATGGCGCCGACATTCATCCGGTGCTGCTGCGCATCGCGGGCGGTGCGCACACGCCAGACGCCGTCCTGCATCCGAACGATGCGTTTGAACCGGTCATAAGTCTTGAGCGCATAGCCGCCGGTCGCGACGAGGTCGACGACACGCTCATAGGATTCCCAGTCGAGGGCTTCATAGGGCGCGGCGCGGCGAATTTCGTCGAAGAGCGGTTCCAGCTCGAAGCCCACCCCGCAGGCCCGGCCCATAATGTGCTGCGCGAGGACATCGAGCGCGCCCTGCCGCATCGGTTCGCCGTCGATCTCTCCGGCTTCGACGGCGGCTTCGGCAGCGCGGCATTCGAGGACTTCGAACCGGTTGGTTGGCACCAGAAGCGCGCGGGAGGCTTCATCCATGCGGTGATTGGCGCGGCCGATGCGCTGGATGAGGCGGGCGGCGCCCTTGGGCGCGCCCATCTGGATGACGAGATCAACCCCGCCCCAGTCAATGCCAAGGTCCAGCGTGGACGTACAGACAACGCCTTTCAGCGTGCCTTTTGCCATGGCCGCTTCGACCTTGCGGCGCTGCTCAACGGCGAGCGAGCCATGGTGAAGCGCAATGGGCAGGGCGTCTTCATTGGCCCGCCAGAGCTCCTGAAACAGAAGCTCGGCCTGGCTGCGCGTATTGACGAAGACGAGCGCCATTTCGGCGGCTTTTATGGCTTCGTAGACTTCCGGGATGGCGAAGCGGCCAGAATGGCCGGACCAGGGGATGCGCTCACGCGAGACAAGAATGTCGATATTCGCGCCGACGCCGCCTTCGGCACGGATGATGTGGACGCCGCGCCCCCTCCGAGCGGCTTCCTCGGTCGTTTGGGCTTTTGCCTCCACCCGCTTGCGGGGGGAGGTGCCCGAAGGGCGGAGGGGGGAAGCGGCAGTCGCTGTGCTGTGTGGCGGGGCCCCCCCCCCCGCGGCGCCGCCCCCCCCCCCCCCCGC